>Ga0209184_1000030_pt1 | contig 188290 bp, 165 predicted proteins | sample EN8Hudsemesocosm_2_FD_184627 | JGI IMG/M metagenome (GOLD analysis project Ga0209184, IMG submission 184627) | Methane-oxidizing microbial communities from mesocosms in the Hudson Canyon - EN8C Hudson Canyon (SPAdes) (version 2) | ecosystem: Environmental > Aquatic > Marine > Cold seeps... | reverse complement strand
TTGATAACCTTTTTTGAAAGCGCGCTGATCAATATCACGTTTTTGTCTTTTCATTCTTATAGAACCTCATGAACATTTATTTCTAATGTTTTAGTTGTTTGAACGTTGACCTAGTTAAGTTTGAAGTAATGGAAGGTGCCACTCTTCAAGCTTAAACAGCCTAACAAAATGTGCGTAAAACTCCTCTAAACAATGTGTAGATTAAAATGCTTTTAAAAGGGGGTTTATGAAACCCGCATGCTTAGTAAAGCCAAAGTTAGCCAAAATGTATATGAATATATTTGTCTATAAGAGCTGTTTTTTATAGGTCTTTGCTATATAAAAGGCTAATGCCTTGTTTTAGGGGGGATAACGTGGTCGAATGCCGCTGAAATCTCACTTCTTTTTTCTGTATGAGTTTGGTAACCGATGAAACAAACTGAATTGTATTCAATTTTTGTCACATGCCCTAAGGGTTTGCATTACGCACTAGAGCGAGAGCTTGAGAAATTGGGCGCTTCAATTATTAAAGCAACACCTTCCGGGGTTGATATTGAGGCGGATAAGGTCTGTATATACCGTATTTTACTTTGGTCGAGAATTGCCAATCGTGTCATTTTTCAATTGGCTAAAGGGAAAATCGATCGTGCAGATGATGTGTACGATATTACTTCCTCCGTTAATTGGGATACGCACTTTTCTTCAGAAAAAACGTTTGCGGTTGATTTTCTGGGTACTAATGAGGTGATTAATAACTCAACGTTTGGTGCGCTTAAAGTAAAAGATGCGGTGGTTGACCAATTTCGTGAAAATACGGGTGTTAGGCCAAATGTTAGTAAAACAGAACCTGAAATCCGCATTTCCGCACGTCTTCATAAAGATCGTTTATCGCTTGGTTTGGATTTGTCGGGTGAGAGCTTACATAAGCGAGGATATCGAACTGCGACAGGTCGGGCTCCATTAAAAGAAAATCTTGGTGCAGGACTGTTAGCTTTAGCAGGTTGGCCAGATCAGTACGCTGAAGATGCTTGTTTTCTCGATCCTATGTGTGGTTCAGGTACCTTGCTTATAGAAGCCGCTATGATGGCTTGCAATAAGGCACCAGGGCTTGATCGAGAGGTTTGGGGGTTTGATGCTTGGCATCAGCATGATTCGGAGGCGTGGCTTGAGCTCAAAGCGTTGGCTCAAAATGAATTCTTGGAAGGTAAGTCAACTTATCGTGGTCGTATTGTCGGATTTGATCAAGATAGCCATGTAATTAGCCGGGCTTGGGATAATATCAGGCAGGCTGGTTTTGAAGATCTTATTCATGTTGAGAAGCAAGAGTTGGCCGATCTCGTATTGTTTGACAAAATGCAGCATGGTTTAGTGTTGTGTAATCCTCCTTATGGAGAGCGTTTGGGAGAGGTGAAAGAGCTTGAGTCATTGTATGCACTATTTGGTCAGCAGTTCGAGCGGCATTTAATTGGCTGGGATGCAGGTATCTTTACCGGTAATGTTGATTTAGGTCGAAAGGTCGCATGGCGGAGCCACAAGCAATATAAACTTTACAATGGGGCGATTGAAAGTCAGTTATTATTGTTTAAATTGGCAGAAGAAAATCGATTTAAAGAAGCTTGGCAAGCGCCGGCTCAGAAAATACATGACCCAGGTTATTGGAAAATAACAAATTCTGCACGAGCAGACATGTTTAAAAACCGATTGGCAAAGAACCTAAGAACAGTTGGTAAGTGGGCAAGAAAACAAAAGATAAGCTGTTATCGTCTATATGATGCAGATATGCCTGAATTTGCGGTTGCGATTGATGTATATCTTGATGAATCTATGGTTCTTTGGCTTCATGTTCAGGAGTATGCAGCGCCAAAATCTATTGATGAAGCGACAAGTATAGAGCGCTTGCGCGAAGCTTTAGCTGTCATACCAGAGAGCTTATCTGTAGATCCTGGTAATGTTGTATTAAAGCGTCGCGCCATACAGAAGGGCGTTACTCAATATGAGAAGAATGATTCACTTGCACAATATTTAACGGTTCAAGAAAATGATGCGCGTCTGTTGGTTAATTTAACGGACTATCTTGATACGGGAGTCTTTTTGGATCACCGTCCGATTAGACGGTGGGTTCGTGAGAATCTAGCTGGAAAGCGTTTTTTAAATTTATTTTGCTATACCGCTACCGTGACGGTGAATGCTGCGATGGGCGGAGCGACAGAGTCTTTAAGCCTCGATATGTCACGTACTTATCTTAGTTGGGCAAAAGAAAATTTTTCTGCTAACAATATCGAACTTTCCAAGCATAAGTTAAGTCAACAAGACTGTATTGAGTGGTTGAGTACGCATCCTGTAACGACTTTGTATGATGTGATTTTTCTTGATCCTCCGAGTTTTTCAAACTCAAAAAGAATGGAGGGGGTATTGGATATTCAGCGTGATCATGTGTCGTTAATTGATGGTGCAATGAAGCATTTAAGTGATGACGGTCAATTGGTTTTCTCAAATAATTTACGAAAGTTTAAAATTGATGATGCAGTATTAAGTGATCGATATATTTTAGAGAATATTACTGCCAAGACTATCGCAAAGGACTTCGAACGAAACCAAAAAATACACCAATGCTGGCTAGTGAAACGCAGGTAACTTATTGTATTGCAGGATAATTAAAAGGTGAGGGCTGCTCACCTTTTAATTCTGTTTGACTTGTTTAGAACTCGTAACGTAAATAGGTGCCAGCTTGGTATACTTTTATGTTGGTATCTGTGTCTCTTAATAACCGACCATACTCAAACGCTAAATACCAAGTATCCACTAGGTGAAAGTCTAAGCCTAAGAGCCAGCTTGTACTGAAGCTCGTGCCAAATAAATCTTCTTCCATTTCTGTTGTGCTAGGGCTGGCTGTGACTGTCGAACCTATTGTTCTACCATTTCCGGGGACAAAAAAATTAATCTCTCTCCTGGTTACATCGGCGTCATAATGCGACAAACCTATAAGTGCATATCCTGACATATAGTCCGTAATAGGGTAAGTTGGGCCAATGTACCAGTTAAACCAGTAATTTATGTTGATATCTATAGCCTCTTTAAGGGTGTCGTCGATGACGCCCCTGCCTGCGCGCAGCTCGGTTTTGAAGTTTTCTGTAATGTATGTACCGAGGGTCAATGAGGTGGCGTAGGTTTGAGCCGTTAATGGAAAGTATCTGTTTACAAAGCCTCCAGTATTACTATTTTCAAGAATGAGCTCGACTGAACGGAACTCGTTAAGCGCAATGCCAAATGCAACGTAGTCTCGGTCAATTGGGGCGCCTAATAAAGCACCAATACCTTGTTCCTCAGCTTTTGACAGAAGAGGGAATTGAATAAGAGCGACCATTAAGGTCACTCTAAGTAAAAAAATACAACGCATCATTCGGTCGATTACCTTTGTTCTCATTGGGTTTCTATACTGTTGAGGTATTAGTTTTATGGCGTGCTTATCTTAGAAAAATGTGATGTTGCCAGTTGTAAGCTAAAGTTGCGCAGATGGCTGTCACAATTTTTTGATTTGAAGGCCTTGTTTGTTCTGGAAATGGTCGTATTAATTGCCTGATTAAAGTCGTTCTGACAGGTGAAGGAGGGCTTGAATGTTCTCTTCAGCTAAATCTAGGTTGAATTGATACTCGTCCGCAATTTGACGGCGCAGCACAAGCAAGTCTTCAAAACTATACTGCGGATTCAATTTAGATATTGTGGCAAGCTCAAACCCAAGGGTATTGTCGTAGGTTTCAAATAAGAGCTCCAGTAAAAGCTCATCTTCATCAAGTCCGTCAACAAAAACAGTTTGACCATCCAGATCTTCATTCATCTCGCGAATTACGTCGGGGCCAGAAACGCCTTGATCCATAAGGTGCTGGATATCTACTTCGGGGCTAGCATTATCCCAAGGATCCCAGTCGGAGTCAGGTGATATGATGACTGATTTAATGGTTCCATCAGGTAGTGACCAAGCGATTGAAGTTGGAAAGGCGTTGTCATCTGCTTGGCTTGCGTTGATATCAATAAATAAAGGGTGGGTCATGGCGATGTTCATTTTGAGTTAAACGCAGGAGTTTGTACTGCTAGAACGTGACTGTCAAAATTAATTATTAAAAACGATATTAATTTATAAGTGAAATAAGCAGGACGACCACTTAAGGTCTACACTGATTACAATCTTATCATTTTATACAGTAAATCTTATGAGTGAACTACAGCGTCAAATCCAGCTAGCAAAATATTATCGCAAATTGAAATTTCTTGTCGTGGATGATTTTGAAAATTTTAGGCTTTCGGTTCGACAAATGATCCGTGCTTTTGGGGTTGAGCATATCGAAGTTGCAGGAAATGGTGAGGATGCTGTAGCGCGTTGTGAGCATGAAAATTTTGATATCATATTATGTGACTATAACCTGGGAACGGGGAAAAATGGGCAGCAAGTATTAGAAGAGCTTCGCCATAATAAGTTATTAAAGCAAACTGGAATTTTTGTATTGATCACCGCGGAGACGTCTAAAGATATGGTGATGGGCGCTTTGGAATACTTGCCTGATGGTTACATCACTAAGCCAATGACAAAGGCTGTTTTACAAAAGCGCCTGGATGTAATGATTGAGCAAAGAGAAACGCTAAAGCCAATAAATGATGCGATAGATAAAGAGTTAACTGATAAGGCGATTGAATTAATCAATGAAGAGATTCAGTCTGAGTCAAAGTATACAATTTGGTGCTATCGTAAGTTGGCTGGTCTTTATTATCAAAAAGAGCAATATGAACAGGCTCGACAAATTTATGAGAATATTTTAACTAAGCGCGATATTGGTTGGGCTCAGTTAGGTCTGGGAAAGGTGAAAATAGCTCAGGGGGATTATCAAGGTGCAATTGATGGCTTAACAGGGCTTTTAAAGCAAAATGGCAATTTGATTGAGGCCTATGATTGGTTGGCTGAAGCACAGCTTAAGAAAGGAAGTGCGCTAGACGCGCAACAAACCTTGAATAAAGCTGTAGAGATTTCACCCTTTGCGATTATTCGACAAAAGAAATTAGCTGAAGTGTGCACTAAAAACAAAGATGTTGAGAGGGCTAGTGATGCGTTTCGGCATACAGTAAAACTAGGGCATAACTCAGTGCATGAATCTCCAGATAACTATTTGAGTCTGGGGCGGTGTTTATCTGAGTTGTCAGAAGGGGATAAAACAGATTTAGGAAAGAAAAGAGCAAAAGAAGCAGTACAAACACTAGAGCGCGTTGGCAAAAAATTTAAAGATGACTCATCTGTTCAAGTTAACTCAATGTTGATTCAATCGCGTGTCCATCAAGGGCAAGGCGATGAAAAGAAAGCAAAAACTATTTTAGAGAAAGTTGAAAATACTATGGATCTTGACGAAGCTGATGCTTCGATGAAGTTAGAGTTTGCTAAAACTCTTTATACCATGGGGGAAGTAAGCCAAGCAGAACAGTTATTGTCTGATTTAGCACAAGAGAGTGGTGATGATGCTGCCGTCATGGCAAGTATTGAAGACTTGTTAGATGAGCCCGTTAGTCTACAGAAGAAAGTAAAAGCTCGAAAATTGAACAAACAAGGTATTGGCGCGTTTGAAAAGGGTGATCTGAGTAAAGCGATTGAGGTTTTTGAAAGTGCGCTTGTATCAACACCTAAGCACCCAGCGTTAAATTTAAATATGGTGCAAGTTATGTTGAAACAGATTGCCGGGCAGGGAGGGAATCCAGAACTAAAACGTCGCTGTGAACATTGTTTAGCAAATGTTAAGCATATACCTGAGCGGCATCGACAATACAAACGTTATGCTCATTTGGCTAAAAAGGTTCAGTCTTTAAAAGCATGAGGAGTGTTCTGAATTCGGTTGAAGGGCGTTGATCTCTAATAGACATTCTATGTTATAATTGCTTTCCTTTCAGCCAACTAGATTATTCTCCTCTGTCATGAATATAAAGAAAACCTATAAAGTTATTTTTTACAATAATGAAGATGTTTATGAAATTTATGCATCTCATGTATACCCCTCCGATTTGTACGGATTTGTTGAGCTAGAGCAGCTTTTATTTGGTGAGAAGTCTCAGTTGCTTGTTGATCCTGGTGAGGAACGTTTGAAAAGTGAGTTTTCAGGCGTAAAGCGAACATATATTCCGATGAATGCCATTATTCGAATTGATGAAGTTGAGCAGGAGGGGGCGGCAAAAGTCACTTCAGGTAAAGGCTCTGTTACGAATTTTCCTCATGGCGGCTCTGGTCCGCGACCAATTGATAAGTAATTTCCAATAATTCAATAAACAAACACGGTAGGGCTTCTAATGCTTTCAATTACTCCAATATATGGAAGTCTATTGGCTCTCATTGTGGTTATGTTGGCATATCGTGTAACAATATTTCGTCAAAAAGAAAAAATTGACCTAGGTAATGATTTGGGCTCGGACGCTATGAAAAACGCAATTCGGGCTCACGGTAATGCGGTCGAAAGCATTCCGATTGGTATTGTCTTGTTGTTGATTTTAGAGCTGAATTATTTAACGCCTTGGTTGTTACATTTTTTCGGTTTAATACTTGTTATAAGTCGGGTTATGTATGCTTGGGGAGTCTCAGCGAGCTGCGGTCCTTCTAAGGCTCGTTTCTATGGGGCACTCTTTGCTTGGTTTATTTTAATATTAATGATTGTGGTTAACTTACTTTTAATTTTTACACGCGCTTAATTCTGATTTAAAAAGTAGCTTTAAATGACTCCTGAACGCTATCAAAAACTACGTAGAACACTCGATCTTCGTCAGCCAGACCTCACGCTTTTAACTGATCAAATACATAAACCTCGTAATATCGCAGCACTTGTTAGAACAAGTGATGCAGTAGGGATTCATGAGCTTAATATGGTTTGGCATAAAGAGAATCATCGACCTTATAGTGGTACTGCTATGGGGAGTGATCGTTGGGTAGATATTGTTCGTCATGAGTCAATGACTGATGCGATTGATAAATTGCATGCACAGGACTATCAGGTTTATGCCGCGCACCTTTCGAGCGAAGCGGTAGATTATCGCTCTGTTGATTATACTCAGTCATGCGCTATTTTGATGGGCAATGAAAAAAAGGGCGTGAGTGAACTTGCTGCAGATAAAGTGGACAAGCATATTGTCATACCGATGATGGGGATGGTTGAATCTTTTAATGTCTCGGTAGCGGCAGCAATTATTCTTGCGGAGGCACAGCGACAACGTCAAAGTGCTGGGTATTATAATCAGGTACGTTTGAGTCAGGAAGAATATAAGTCTACTTTTTTTCGTTGGGCGCACCCTGAAATTGCTAAATATTGTCAGGGGAAGCAATTACCTTACCCAGAGGTTCGAGAGTCTGACGGCGAAATAATAGACGCTTCCGCTTGGTACAAAAGCATTCGTGAAATCACATGATTTCATTCTTCATGCTGAAAGACCTTTTTAAAATTGCATTGCCAATGGTAGTTGGGCAGTTAGCTTTTGCTTCAATGTCTTTTATCGATACTGTGCTAATGGGCCAGTTGGGGGTTGAAATACTGGCTGGGGGTGGTTTAGGTGCTGTTGTTTATCAGTTTTTTTATATTGTTGGGATTGGCATGTTAGTGGCCACGGCTAATTTGATAGCCTTTGCGAAAGGTGAGAACGATGCTTTAGCCGTTCATAGGGCGTTGCTTTCTGGTGCAGTTGTCGTTCTCGGGCTGTTTTTTATTTTTGGTGGGTTCATCTGGCAGATATCGCCTATTTTATTATTGCTAGGACAGTCTACAGAAACGGTTGTTTATGCAGAGCAGTATTTGCAAGTGGTGGTTTGGTCACTTTTACCTGCTTTTGGTTTTATTCTTTTAAGAAACCTCGTCTTAGGCTTGGGGAATCCCTCTGTTATCTTACCTGTCAGTATAGTTGCTGCGTGTCTTAATTATCCTGTTAGTTATGCTTTGATGACGGGGATGTGGGGTTTACCCGCGTTGGGTATTCAGGGGGTTGCGCTAGGCACTTGTCTTATTTCATTACTCATGTTTTTAGGTCTTATTGGATTAGTTTATCGAAAACCTATATTTAAAGAGTACCCCTTTTGGTCAAAGTGGGAATTGTTTTCTCGTGAAAACTTGATGGATACGCTTAAGTTAGGTGCTCCAATTGCACTGGCTCATGCGATGGAAGTTGGGATGTTTTCTGCTGCCGCTTTGTTGATCGGTATTTTGGGGGTGAATGCTCTTGCTGCGCATCATGTTGCTTTACAACTTACAACGCTGAGTTTTATGGTTCCTTTAGGGCTTTCTCAAGCGGTGTCTGTGAAGGTAGGCGAGTTTTATGGTGCAAGGAATTTGCAGAATATACGTATGGTAGCAGTATGCGGGCTAATTCTGGCCACTTTTAGTGCTTGTCTTTCTGGTAGTTTGTTCTGGTTTGCTCCAGAGTGGCTTGCTTCTATCTTCTTGAATGAAAACTTAAATAATAGCGCTTTAGATCTCTCGATAGCTGAATACACAGAGGTGAATAGCATTATCATTAACATTTTGTTTATAGCGGCACTTTTTCAATTGGTGGATGGCTGGCAGGTTAATTTAATGGGGGTGTTGAGAGGTTTTAAGTTGGGGACTTCGCCTACATTGGCCGCAATTTTCAGTTATTGGTTTATTGGTTTTCCGTGCTCTTATTTATTATTAAGTTCATTTGGCGCTGTGGGTGTTTGGATGGGGATGGGAGTTGGGCTTGCTGTGAGTGCGATAATTTTGGCTTATTTGTTTAAGCGGGAGCTAGATAAGCAAAACAAAAATAACTTAGGTTTGTAATGTTTTACTTCGCGAAACCTGCCATCAAACTGTAAGTATTGATGGCAATGTTTACGCTACTCTTGCTCTTTACAAGAGTATTCAATTGACCAGGGGGACCAAAGGTCGATGCCTATAGAAGCTGCGCTAATAAATATAGCGTTATCCAAAAGCCCCATAATTGCATCGAGAGGGGTTACTTCTGTGGTAACTTGGTTCCAATCTAAGCCAGTGCATACATGGCTGGTTTCAAGGGGATTGCTTATTTCTGCAAATTGATAGAGTGAATGGTGATACCACTTTCTGTGGCGCAGTGATGTGCTGGCATCATACGAGTTTAACTCATTCTCAGTGTCATCAGATGAGAATGAAAATGAATCGGGGTCAGGTACAACTTCTCCGTTTTCAAAGTGAATTACTGCGCAGGATGAAAGACAGAAAATTAGAATAAAAGTGACTGCTTTGATGAGCGATTCAATCATGATTCACCCTCTCTTTCGCACCAAACTTTTGCCGTTCGAGGTAAATATACCCCTAAGGTAATTGCGGCATAAAACACATCCCAGGAACTAAACTTGGTTTGCATTTGCGTGGTGGGGGTTTTTGTACATATTTGAGTCACATCAATATGGTGTTCGCCTATCAATCCCCATAAGAAAAAGTGCTGAGATTCTTCATAGTCAGGATGATATTTGAAATTGGATTCACCGCTTTCTGTGATCGTTACTGCTGCACAACCGCATAAAGTGATTATGAGGGAGAGCAGGGGTATGCTCAGTATTTTTCTCATGGTGGATCCAAAGGTAAATGTTGTTTTGAAACTGCTTTTACTTGCTTTTATTGATCAAATTATACAATGGGAGGGGGTTAAACTTGCTCACTAGCTTCACAAAATGATGAAGCTGATGAGTAAATTTTATCCTTATATGTTTTTGTTTTGCTGTTGTTGTTTTAATCGTTCTTGTTTTTTTTCTTCTTTGCGTTTAATAATTACGTTAGCTGCATTACCACCAATATGTTGTTCGCCACGATCGCGAGCTAGTTTTACTTGGCGTTCTCGCTCGGCAAAGCGCGCCTTTTGTGTGTCTGTCTTTTTTTCGTAACAGTGTGGGCAGCTAACGCCTTCAATAAAGTGTTCGCTTTGTTTTTCGGTCTCAGTTACCGGCATACGACAGGCGTTGCATTGGTCATATTGACCTTTTTCGAGTTTATGATTGACCGCTACACGGCTATCAAACACAAAACATTCGCCCTTCCACATTGTTTCTTCTTCGGGTACTTCTTCTAGGTATTTAAGAATACCGCCTTCAAGGTGATAGACCTCTTCAAAGCCTTTTTCCTTTAAGTAGGCGGTCGATTTTTCACAACGTATTCCACCCGTACAAAACATAGCAACTTTTTTATGTTTGTTTGAGTCTAGGTTGTTTTCGACATACTGTGGGAATTCACGAAATGTTTCGGTTTCGGGGTTTAGGGCATTTTGGAAGGTGCCAATTTTTACTTCGTAATCGTTTCGTGTATCGACTAAGAGAACTTCAGGGTCAGAAATTAATTCATTCCAATCTTTTGGTTTTACATAGGTGCCAACGATTTTCTTAGGGTCGATATTTTCAACGCCCATTGTCACAATTTCTTTTTTTAATTTTACTTTAGTGCGGTTAAATGGAATTTCAGTATCAAAAGATTCTTTTGTAACAATATCTGAAAAACGAAGATCTTCTTTAAGCCAGTTAAGAACAGTATCAATTGAATGTCTACTTCCAGCGATCGTTCCGTTAATGCCTTCTTTAGCTAGTAAGAGGGTGCCCCTGACCTCATTCTTTAACATGATGTTAAGTAGTTTTGGTCGAATTGACTCAAAATCTTCGAGAATGACGAATTTATAAAGTGCGCATACTACAGTGGGTGACGCGTTTTGATCTGACATAATTTATACCTTTGCGAGTTGGATCGTAAATCCAGAGCAATGTGAATTAAAAGTGTTTTAAGTGACTACTAAATGATTAACTTTTATCGTTAGATTCCTTAATGTGTTCAAGAATCTGCTTCTTTAAACTTTTAGGAATGGCTGTAATCGTTAGTGTGTCGGATTGTTCATCAAATAAAATGGTTTGTTGCATTAGGTCTGATGAAAAAGAAAGACTGAGACCATTGCCTTTACCTGAAATTCTAACGAGATGTTTAAGTTTTCGTGTATCGGGACGAAGTGATTTTTTGTCACCGATATTTTCTTGCTGCTCGGCAAATTCGCTAAACCGTGTTGGGGCATTTTCGTCTAAAAATCCTGATAGCTCATTCAGTGGGACCGCTTCGCCAATTTGCTGTTGTTCAACGCAAAACTCATAGGCTTTTTGGCGTATTTCAGCGGCTTTTTCTGGTTCAGATTGTTTGGTGTAGCCCGCTAATACCTGCATTAGTGATTCAGTTTCTTTGGCGGTATCTATGGTACTTTTAAAGCCGATAGACTGCGTAAATGCTTCGCCAATTTTTGCTTTAGAACGAGAGCGAATCATGCATAAATAGGGTGAGTCGTCTTGCTCAGGTGTTTGGTTTGCGCTGACGGTGTTAGTTTGTTGCCAGTCATCAAGATCAATTCGGATAGCAAGATCAAGCCTTGTGGTGTTTAAAAAATCAACGGTGTCTAGGTTGAGTGAGTTATCAAGTTGTAGGCCTGAGTTTGTGTCAAGTGCAAAAATATAGCATCTTGGCCCATCGGCTCTTTCTTCTAATAAAAATAGAACGCTAGCTTCAAAAGCTTCGCTGGTTTTATCCACTAACTCTTTTAATTGGGCCATGTATAAGTGCGTTAGTTTTTCAAAGCTGATTTTGCTATCGAGGTGTTCTTTTAACCAGCTTTGTAAGGGTGCAGAGCTATAATCCTCATCAAAATGACCGTGAAACTTACCTGCTTTAAATTGGAAAATCTTTTTTAGTTGGCCAAATAAACCTTCATGGTCTGCTGATACTTCAGGGCCTGTTTCAGTAAGTTTTAGTTCTGAAGGTTGCTCTTCTTGCCAGCGAGTAATACGGTGAAAAATCAGTGAGGTAATTGCCATGAGGTTGTTAGTTCAAATAATGAGGGAAAGACCCGACCTACATTGATGTAAGTCGGAAGTTCAAAAGATATTTCTAATCAATCGTATTAACTTGGTCTGGAATATCAGAGTCTTTATCCGCAGACACGCTACTGTCTACAAGTTCAGAGCTTTCTTTTAACGGTACAATCGCAATCAAGCCAGCTTCTTTCAGTGCTTTCGCAATTAATAGTTTTTCTTGGTCGTTCTCAGTCATGTGGTTGGTTAGAAGCACTGCGGTGCGTCCAAGATTAAACAGCTTTCTCTCAATTGCTTGAGCCAAGACATCGGCCGCTTCGCCTGTGCAGCCAATAATGCTTGGCGTTTGGTGCTCAAGGCGTGAAGTGCGCTCAGCGTCGCTAACAGGTTCCCAGTTAGCTGTATGATCTTCAGCTGCTGAATCGATCATACCTGCGCCAACGGTGACGTTAGTTAGGCGGTCGATAATGATAAATGAGCCTGTTGCTTTATTTTCTGAATAGTTATCGAATGCAATTGTCTGGTTAAGATGAATTGTGCATGAGGCAATACTATTGAGTTCTAAGTGATCAGCGTTGGTTTTTGCTAAAGTGTTTACGTCAATTAGGTGATCAATTGATTGGATAGAGCCTGAGGCGAGTTTAGAGCCAAGCTTGATATCAACTAATTTACCTGGCGCTAGATGTTCTTCGGCCATCCAGACAATATGTGCTTTAAACGCTGAGTTTGTGTCAGGAATGCTGTCAGATTTAACGAGCATATCGCCGCGACTAATATCAATTTCATCATTGAGTGTTAGTGTGATTGCTTGACCTGCAAAGCCTTCTTCTAACTCGCCTTCGAAAGTAACAATCGCTTTCACAGTGCTTGATTTGCCTGAAGGGAGAGCGGTTATTTTATCGCCGGGCTTGATGATGCCTGAGGCGATTGTACCGCAAAAACCACGAAAGTTAAGGTTTGGGCGGTTAACGTATTGAATCGGAAGTCGGAAGTCTTCAAGGTTTTTATCTTCTGAGGCTTCAACGGTTTCAAGCATTTCCATTAATGGCTTGCCTTGATACCAGGGCGTTAGCTCACTTATATCAATGGTGTTTACCCCTTTCAATGCTGAGAGTGGAGCAAACTGTATATCGCCTAAATTTAATTGAGCGGAAAATTGAAGGTAATCTTCTTTGATCTCATTAAATCGGTCTTCACTGTAATCGACCAAGTCCATTTTATTGATCGCGACGATTACGTGCTTAATGCCTAGAAGTGATGCAATAAATGAATGTCGCTTGGTTTGTGTCAATACACCGTGGCGAGCGTCAATTAAAATGATTGCTAAGTCTGCAGTTGATGCACCTGTTGCCATATTTCGGGTGTACTGCTCGTGTCCCGGTGTGTCAGCAATAATAAATTTACGCTTGTCCGTAGAAAAATAACGATAGGCAACATCGATGGTGATGCCTTGTTCGCGCTCGGCTTGTAATCCATCTACAAGTAAGGCCAGGTCTATTTCTTCGCCGGTTGTGCCTGATTTAACGCTATCTTTTTTGATTGCTTCTAGCTGATCTTCATAGATCATTTGCGCGTCATGCAATAAGCGGCCAATTAAGGTGCTTTTGCCATCATCTACACTGCCGCAAGTAAGTAAGCGTAATAATTGCTTTTGTTCGTGCTGCTTCAAATATTCGTTAATATCTTCGCCGATAAGGTCTGACTGGTGTGCCATTTTTCAATCTCTTTGCGAGTGATCTAAGCGGTTGATTTTAAACGCTTGTCACATATATTCATTGGTTTCTAGTTCAGCTTCGTTTAACAACTAAATGTAAGCTAGAAATAACCTTCACGTTTCTTTTGTTCCATCGAGCCGGCTGAATCGTGATCGATCATGCGGCCTTGTCGTTCTGATGAGGTTGTAAGTAGCATTTCCTGAATAATTTCAGGTAAAGTAGTTGCTTCTGATTCAACTGCGCCAGTTAGTGGGTAGCAGCCAAGAGTTCTAAAGCGAACAGATTTCATTTCTACTTTTTCATCATCACCAATTGGCATGCGGTCGTCATCAACCATAATTAAGGTGCCGTCACGCTCAACAACGGGGCGTTTTGCTGAAAAATATAGTGGAACAATATCGATATTTTCCAAGTAGATATACTGCCAAATATCAAGTTCGGTCCAGTTAGATAAAGGGAACACGCGAATGCTTTCGCCTTTATTAACTTTACCGTTGTATATATTCCATAACTCTGGACGCTGGTTCTTCGGGTCCCAGCGATGGTTCTCATCACGGAAAGAATAAACACGTTCTTTTGCGCGAGATTTTTCTTCATCACGACGAGCTCCGCCGAAAGCTGCATCAAACTGATATTTATCTAAAGCTTGCTTTAAGCCTTGTGTCTTCATTACGTCAGTATGTTTGGCGCTGCCGTGTGTAAAGGGGCCAACACCTTGATCAACACCCTCCTGATTTGTATGAACAATTAAATCGAAGCCATATTTTTCAACAGTTTTGTCTCGAAACTCAATCATTTCCTTGAATTTCCACGTGGTGTCAACGTGCATTAAAGGGAATGGTAGTTTTCCTGGAGCAAATGCTTTTCTTGCTAAGTGCAACATAACGGCAGAATCTTTACCGACAGAGTAGAGCATGACTGGGTTGTCAAACTCGGCAGCTACTTCGCGGATGATATGGATGCTTTCAGCTTCCAGTTGCTTTAAATGAGTCAAATTGTATTTCGACAAGTTGTTTTTCGACATATGAGTAATTGCTCGTGTAGCTGTGCTAAATGTAAAAACGAATTTTCAGAAGGCTTGATAAGGTAAGCCCGATAAAAAGTGCGACACTATACCAGAAATGATGGAAAATTATAAGTGTATTGGCTAACAGATATTCTATCTGGTTATGTTTGGTTTTTAAATATTAGGTAAAGTCTTAAAACTCTTGAGTGTATGTCTATCGATCACTACGTTATACTGACTTTTTGAAGATAGCTTAAGAGCAGACAAGAGTGAATGATGGATATTAAAGCCTATATGGTCGAAGTCGGTGTTGCAGCAAGGCAAGCTGCTAGTGTAATGGCTTCCGTAAGTACCGGTCTCAAAAATAAAGCCTTACTAGCCACGGCAGACATATTAAATGAGCAGCGTATAAACTTGATGCTCGAAAATGAAAAAGATCTGGATCAAGCGCGTCAAAATGGTTTAGAACCAGCTATGGTTGACCGTTTAGCGCTTACCCCTAGTCGTATTGATACGATGATTGAGGGGCTTAAACAGGTTGCGGGGTTAGATGATCCTACTGGAATTATTAACGACTTGAAGTATATGCCTTCGGGAATTCAGGTTGGAAAAATGAGAGTGCCATTGGGTGTGATTGGAATTATTTATGAATCTCGTCCGAATGTTACAGTCGAGGCGGCAAGTCTCTGTATTAAATCAGGGAATGCGACAATTCTGCGGGGCGGTTCAGAGGCGATACATTCTAATAAAGCTATCGCTGATTGTATTGCGGAAGGTTTAACGCGTGCTGGCTTGCCTGAAACAGCTGTGCAGGTTATTTCGACAATTGATCGTGCGGCAGTGGGTGAAATGATCACAATGCCTGAATATGTGGATGTGGTTGTACCGAGAGGTGGAAAAGGGCTGATTGAACGAATTAGTCGTGATGCAAAAGTGACGGTTATAAAGCATTTGGATGGCATTTGTCATGTATTTATTGATCGTGATGCAGATATTCAAAAAGCAAATGATATTGCTTTGAACTCCAAGACGCATCGTTATGGAACCTGTAATACGATGGAAACATTACTGGTCGATATCGATATTGCAGAGCAAGTTTTACCTGGTTTAGCTGCATTATATGGAGAGAAAGGGGTTGAACTTCGGGGATGTCAGCGTACGAGCGAAATTTTGTCGGATGTTGAGGTGTTGCCTGCAACAGAAAGTGACTGGTCGACAGAGTATTTAGCGCCAATATTATCGATTAAAGTAGTGAGTGGTATGGATGATGCGATTACACATATCAATCAATACGGTTCTCATCATACTGATGCCATTATTACCGAAAACTATACTAAAGGTAGGCAGTTCCTAACACGGGTGGATTCAAGTTCTGTCATGATTAATGCGTCAACTAGATTTGCTGATGGTTTTGAGTACGGCTTAGGTGCTGAAATTGGAATTTCAACGGACAAAATTCATGCGCGTGGGCCTGTTGGGCTCAATGGTTTGACCTCAGAGAAGTATGTTGTATTGGGTGATGGACATATTCGTCAATGATTTGTGGTCATGAACTCTAAGTGAAGGTTATATTTGGCGGAACATTTGACCCTGTTCATTTAGGGCATCTTTGTATGGCGAATGCGTTAGCAGAGGCTCTTTCAGTTGAAGAGGTCTCTATGATGCCCTGTTATGACGCTGTACATAAGCAGGGGGTAGGTGCTTCGAGTAAGCATCGTTTGAATATGTTGCAGTTAGCGCTTGAAAATGATGACTTAGTGAACTTGGATGAGCGAGAATGTCGTCGCGCAGAAGCAAGTTATACGATCGATTCATTGCTTGAGCTGAGAGGTGAAATTGGTGATGAAGCTTTGTGTCTCGTTGTGGGGGCTGATGCGGCTAATGGTCTATCTTCTTGGCTAAGGGTGGAGGAATTTTCAAAGTTAACGCATGTCGTGGTAATTGGTCGGCCTGAAGTGAAAAATCTGACTGTTAACAGAGTGGTCATTAAAGAGAAGCTTGAATTATTAGGTTTCTCTTTGGCGATGTCATTGAGTGAATTGAAGGAAATATCAGTTGGGAGGTTTATTTTTATAGATTTACCGCTGTTGGATATATCAAGTACCTATATTCGTAATAGAATTAAACAGGGTTTAAGTATTCGTTATCTGGTAACAGATGCAGTGAGAGGTTATATTTGTGATAATGCTCTCTATCAAAACTAGGAAGAAAGAAAAGTATGCAAACTGAAGAGTTGAAAAATGCTGTTGTCGGCGCACTGGAAGATTTAAAGGCTGATGATATTTGTGTGTTGGATGTTAAAGATAAAACAAGTGTAACAGACTATATGGTTGTTGCATCAGGAACCTCTAATCGGCACGTGCGATCACTGGCTGAAAATCTTGTGATAGACGTGAAAAAACGTGGCGGAAAACCATTAGGTGTTGAGGGCGGGGATCCAAGTGATTGGGTATTGGTCGACTTAGGCGAAGTCGTGGTACATGTTATGTTGCCTGCAGCGCGTGCTTTTTATGATCTTGAGAGTTTCTGGCGAGATGGGCCGGACGAGTCATCTGCTGTAGAAAGCTAGTATTTATACTTGTATTGGTAATGGCTGATGTTTGATTATGAGGGTTGTTTTAAATGACCTTCAGGACTTAACTCTTGCCTCAATAGTAAATATTTTAAAAAAATAGCCCTTGATATAAATAGGTCGTAATGAGAATCAAATTATTGGCTGTTGGCACCAAAATGCCATCTTGGGTGACCCAGGGCTACAATGAATACGCAAAGCGATTGCCAAGAGAGATGGCTCTAGAGTTGGTAGAGTTGCCGCTTGGGGTCAGAGGCAAAAATGCGGACGTTCAGCGAGCGATTCTAAAAGAAAGTGATGCACTTCTATCTCATATAGATAAAACCGATCATGTTATTGCTCTAGAGGTGAAAGGACAAAATTGGACGACTGAAAAGCTTGCTCTAAATATGGAGCGTTGGCAAATGGATGGCTTGACGGTTGTATTGTTAGTAGGCGGGCCAGACGGTTTAAGTGCCGCTTGCAGGGAGCGTGCAAATCAACAGTGGTCGTTGTCGGCACTAACTTTACCGCACCCAATCGTGCGAATATTGCTATCTGAGCAAATTTATCGCGCATGGACGGTTACTCAGAACCATCCCTATCATCGTTCATGAATGCTGTTTTCATGATGCATGTATTTAAATTTTTAATATTAAAGTGCTTAGAAAGAGTAAAGCTTTGGCTTCGTATAATGGGGGTGTTTATTGCGCTCTGATAGACGCCTAAAAGATGCAAATCGTGAAAAGCAAATCTATGCCTTTAGAAATATCTTAGCGGTTTTTTTTGTCTTTGCGCTTACCACTGCGTTGGTTATTCGATTGTACCACTTGCAGCTTGTAAATCATGAGCACTTCCAGACTTTGTCTGACAAAAATCGTATGCAGCTTCAACCTATTGCGCCGAATAGAGGTCTGATTTACGATCGTAACGGTGCGCTGTTAGCGGATAATAAGCCTATTTTTAGTGTGGTAATTATTCCTGAATATAGTCGTAGTATTGATGAATCGATTGCGAGTATTCAAGATATTATTGAAATTACGCCAGAGCATATTAAGCGCTTCAAAAAAAGGATGCTCAGGTCTCGTAGGCCTTATCAGTCTGTTATTTTAAAAAGTAAGTTGAATGAGCAAGAAATAGCGCGTATTGAAGTGCGTCGACATGAATTAAAAGGTATTGATATTCAGGCTGAGCTTGCTCGTTATTATCCTATGGGGAGTGCAACGGCTCATTCGGTTGGGTATGTGGGAAGGGTCAATGTAAAAGAACTAGAGAAAGTTGATGCTCAGAATTATTCAGCCACTAATTATATTGGTAAATTAGGGGTTGAGCGATTTTATGAAAGTGAATTGCATGGTCAGGTTGGTTATCAGCGGGTAGAGACAAACGCGAGTAACCGTGTTTTAAGAGTGCTTGATCGTACTGCTCCAACGCCGGGTAGGGACCTAACTTTATATATCGATTCTAAATTGCAAGCTAAAGCGGTTGAGTTATTGGGTGAGCGAAGGGGGGCGGTGGTAGCTATTGAGCCGAGTACTGGTGGCATACTTGCTTTGGTGAGTACGCCAAGTTTTGATCCTAATTTATTTGTCACCGGAATAGATTATAAAAGTTATTCCGACTTAAGGGACTCGCTTGATTTACCTTTATTTAATCGTGCTTTAAAAGGTCAGTATCCTCCAGGTTCAACTATAAAGCAGATAATCGGCTTAGGTGGTCTTGATAGTGCTGCAACCAATAGAGTCTTTACTATTTGGGATGAAGGAAAGTATCAGCTAAAAAATGATGAGCGAATCTATCGTGACTGGAAGCGTCAAGGGCATGGTCGTATGAACTTGTTTGCTTCGATTACCCAATCCTGCGATATATATTTTTATGATTTGGCATTCAAAATGGGTGTTGATCAAATGTCGAAATATCTTGGTGATTTTGGTTTTGGGAAAAATACAGCCTTAGATATTTCAGAAGCTAGAGATGGGCTGCTGCCAACAAGAGAGTGGAAGCGAGCCTTAAAAGGTCGGGCTTGGTATCCAGGTGACTCATTAAATATGGGGATTGGTCAGGGCTTTATGTTGTCGACGCCACTGCAATTGGCAACAGCCACCGCTGTTATGGCAAATCGCGGGCGATGGGTTCAGCCTGCATTGTTGAAATCAGTGACAGGCAATAATGACTCTATACGGCAGCGCAAAGTCACCATGGAAGATGTTCAAATAAAGAATCTTGATGACTGGGATTATATTATTAGTGCGATGGAAGAGGTAATGCACGGTAAACGAGGTACAGCCAGAGGGAGTGGGCGGCGTGCTAGCTACCGTATGGCAGGTAAAACAGGTACTGCGCAAGTAGTTGGGATTAAGCAAGGTGAAAAATATGATGCGAAGGCCTTAAGTGAGCGCAACCGAGATCATGCTTTGTTTGTTGGTTTTGCGCCGGTGCATAATCCACAGATTGCAGTGGCAGTTATTGTTGAAAACGGCGGTGGTGGAAGTACTTCTGCTGCGCCTATTGGTAGAGCGATGTTTGATGAGTGGATTTTGAATTTGAATGCTGTAAGTGAGGTTACTGTAGAGAAATGAGTCAAGATTTTCTTCGTCAAATGCCGGGTGCCGAAAGCCATCTAAAGAATAGTCAGAGTTTGGCTTTTAGGCTTCACTTAGATCCTATTTTGCTAAGCTTGCTGCTCGTGCTTTGTGTTATTGGTTTAGCTATTCTGTATAGTGCAAGTGGCCAAAGTATGGTTCATGTTGAAAAGCAATTGATTCGTTTTGCTTTAGCTTTTTTTGTTATGTTTGTTTTTGCTCAGCTTGATCCTATTGTATATAAACGCTGGTCTCCGTGGCTGTTTGGGTTTGGGGTTCTTGCGTTAGTTGGTGTGTTGTTGTTTGGTGCTGGTGCAAAAGGTGCCCAGCGATGGCTTCAATTGCCTTGGGGGTTGCCCCGTGTCCAGCCTTCTGAGTTTATGAAGTTAGTGGTGCCTATGATGGTGGCTTGGTTTTTATCCAGTCGTTATTTGCCGCCTAGCTTAAAGGCAATCTTTGGCGCTTTGTGTTTGATATTTGTACCTGTTTTGTTGATTGTAAAGCAACCAGACTTGGGGACGTCAATTTTAATTGCAGCGTCAGGTACTTTTGTTTTAATGTTTGCCGGAATCAGTTGGCGTTTGGTGGCTGGATCAGGTGTCTTAGTTGCTTCATTTGCACCAATCATGTGGATGTTTGTGATGAGGGACTACCAAAAGCAAAGAGTACTTACGTTTCTTGATCCTGAGAGCGACCCTTTAGGGACGGGCTGGAATATTATTCAATCTAAAACAGCTATAGGGTCTGGTGGCCTGTGGGGGAAAGGTTGGCTAGAAGGGACTCAGTCTCAGTTAGACTTCTTGCCTGAGAGTCATACTGACTTTATTATTGCTGTTTGTGCAGAAGAGTTCGGATTTGTCGGTGTTTTGGGTTTATTGTTTTTGTATTTGCTGATTGTGCTTCGTGGTTTATTTATTGCTGTTAAAGCGCAGGATTCATATGGACGTATTCTTGCGGGTAGTCTGACATTAACTTTTTTTGTTTATATTTTTGTCAACATCGGTATGGTGAGTGGCATATTACCTGTTGTTGGTGTGCCATTGCCTTTGGTCAGTTATGGCGGGACTTCAGTTGTTACTTTGATGGCTGCGTTTGGCGTGTTAATGTCGATTCATACTCACCGAAAAATGCTCTCTAGGTAAAACTAGGTATCTATATTTTGAAATTAATTTAAATTGAACGCTTGTAAAAATAATCAAAAGGAAAGGAATAAATATATGAGTTTCACTGTTCGCTTAATGGTTGTCTTGATTTTTTGTTTGCCTGTTTATACTCATGCGGATTACTTAGGTAATCAAGATACCCAGGCTTTTATTGATGAAATGGTTAAAGAACATCAGTTTGAAAGAGGCCAGCTTCAGGCTATTTTTAAGCAAGCAGAAAAGAAGGATAGTATTCTAAAAGCGATATCACGGCCTGCTGAAAAGCGTTTGGAATGGAGTGGTTACAGAAAAATATTTCTAACGGACGATCGTGCAGCTAAAGGGAAAGCGTTTATAAAAAAATATCGCGCTGTATTTGAGCGCGCTGAGGAAATTTATGGTGTCCCAGCTCATATTGTTGCTGCCATTATTGGGGTTGAGACAAGATATGGGCAGCATAAAGGTAGTTATCGTGTAGTTGATGCACTATCTACTTTGGCCTTTGATTACCCACCCCGAAGTAAATTCTTTAAGTCGGAGTTGGAGCAAGTCTTGTTATTAGCAAAAGAGCAAAGTTTTAAACCTTTGGACTTAAAAGGATCATATGCAGGCGCCATGGGGTATGGTCAGTTTATCCCAAGTAGTTATCGTCATTATGCCGTAGATTTCGATGGTGACAATGTCGCTGATATTTTAAATAATCCTGTTGATGCAATTGGAAGTGTCGCGAACTATTTTAAAATGCATAGATGGCATGCAAATGAGCCTGTTACATTTCAAGTAAAGGTTAAAGGTAGTAAATATAAGGCATTAATAAATAAGAAACTTAAACCTAAAAATACTTTGGCGGAAATAAAAGCTGCGGGTGTTGAGGTTCCAGAGCAATATGAACTTTCCCAAGTTGCGAAGTTTCAAGAACTTCTTGGAGAGGATGGGGCTGAATATTGGGTGACGTTACATAATTTCTATGTAATAACACGCTATAATCATAGTCATTTGTATGCGATGGCTGTTTTTCAATTAGCAAATGAGTTGCTTGAGAAGTGATAAAAGGTTCTCAAAAGGTATTCGTCAAATCTATTTTTTGTGTTTTTGCTCTTGTGTCGCTTGCAATATCGGGGTGTACAACTTCACGCTATAGTATGGATCATGATGCTGGCCCTACCGGAGAATTTGACGCAAGTGTTGTACCTGAAGCTGTGCCAGTTTGGGAGCCGCTCAGTCCCCAAGGTAATAAATCGCCCTATATTGTGCGTGGTAAAGAGTACCGAGTGATGGATCGTATTGAGGGGTATTCTGAAGAAGGCGTTGCTTCTTGGTACGGACTTAAATTTCATGGTGAATTAACTTCTAATGGTGAAGTGTACAACATGTATGAAATGTCAGCGGCCCATAAGAGTTTGCCTCTTCCTTCATTTGTTCGAGTGACTAACCTAGATAATAATTTAAATGTAATTGTGCGAGTAAATGATCGAGGACCTTTTCATTCTGGTCGCATTATCGATCTATCTTATGCTGCAGCAAAAAAGTTAGGCTATGATAAAAAAGGAACTGCTAGGGTTAAATTAGACGTAATTTCTCCAATACCGCATGTAAGTAATGGTTTGAAGTATCAGTCAGATCGTTTGGCTATATTTGTGCAGGTTGGCGCATTTAGTAATAAAAAAGCGGCTCAAGCTTTGAGAAAACAGGCTGCAAACCTTTCTGGTAAGTATGATTCTTTTGTGGCGAAGGCGTCGAACCATACCGAGACACTATACCGCGTTAGGGTTGGACCAGTACCAAATAAGAAAAGTGCAGAACGGATTGTCGAACGTTTTGACGATAAAGGGGTTGGGCAACCAGTTATTATCACGCGAGCATTGAGTGCTAAAGATCGTTAGTTGTTTTGTTTGAGTTTTACGTCTCTGGTATTAATAAAATTTTAAGAATGAAACTCTTCTTCTTTTCGTGGTGAATCAGACCCTTAAATCAGTTAAACTTGCGAGCTTGGCTGGACAATCTTAGCTTGGTTTTATAGCTCTTGATGCATTTTCATTAGAAAATACGTTGTAAAATAACAAGAGTATCTATTTTTATCTCATATATTAGGTCTACGAATGATTATAAAAATTCTTAGCAAGGTGGTATCTGTATATACCTTTCTATTAATGGCTTCAGTTTTGTTGATTAACGTTGCGTTCCTCAATACGGCTTATGCTAAACCCGCATTAATTCCAGCTCCTCCACAAGTATCTGCAAGTTCTTATATATTGTTAGATGCCACAAGTGGAGAGGTTATCATCGAGCATAATAGTCACGTACAGCTGCCTCCAGCCAGTTTAACTAAGATGATGACTGCATATATTGTTGAGAATGAAGTCTCTCAAGGGAATATTCATTTGTATGACGAGGTGCCTATTAGTGTTAAAGCCTGGAGAACTGGCGGCTCAAAAATGTTTGTTAAAGAAGGCTCTAAGGTCGTTTTGGAGGACCTGTTAAAAGGGGTTATTATTCAGTCTGGAAATGATGCAAGTATTGCATTAGCAGAGTTTGTTGCGGGGAGTGAAGAAGCATTTGCCGATGTGATGAATCAACAAGCTGTCTTATTAGGCATGACTGATTCGAGCTTTATGAATGCAACAGGCTTGCCTTCTGAAGGGCATCATTCAACTGCTGCAGATTTAGCGGCTTTGGCTTTGGCGATTATTAACGACTTTCCTGAGCAATATCCTTTATATTCAGAAAAATACTTTACCTATAATAATATTCGACAACCTAATCGAAACCGACTTTTATGGCGTGATAAGTCTGTTGATGGTTTAAAAACTGGACATACAGAAGAGGCTGGCTATTGTTTAGTCGCATCAGCAAAACGAAATGATATGCGTTTGATTAGTGTTGTAATGGGCACAAGTAGTGAAAATGCACGGGCAAAAGAAACACAGAAATTATTAAATTATGGTTTTCGCTACTACCAAACGCATACGCTTTATACTGCAGGGCAGTCATTAAGTGAAAGTCAGGTTTGGGGTGGCTCTTTAGATTTGGTTCAGCTTGGTATAGCTAAAGAAGTTATTGTAACCATACCACGAGGCCATAAAAGTGAGCTAGAGGCTGAAATTTCAGTAAATGATGTTATTCATGCACCTGTAAATGTTGGTGATGAATTTGGGCGCCTAATTGTTAAACTTGATGACAAAATTATTGTAGATGAACCTTTAGTTGCTCTAGAGCCTGTACCTGAAGGCGGCTTCTTTAAAAGACTTTGGGATATGATAAAGCTTTTCTTCATTGGATTATTTGCATAAAAGATAAGGCGTTTAATATGACTTCAACTGAAGCACCTAAAATTGAATTTCCATGCGATTATCCGATCAAAGCGATAGGTGATAATGGTGTAGACTTCAAAGAGCTTGTAATTAATACCGTTAAAACCTTCGCTCCCGATATCGATGAGGCGCGGGTTACTTTAAATCCTAGCGCTAAGGGAAATTTTGTATCTGTTCGATTTTTTATACAGGCGACAGGTAAAGAACAGTTGGAGTTGATACATAAAGCCTTGTTAGCAACAGGGCGTGTAAAAATGGTGATGTAACAGGAAAAAATTGTGCGATAGGAGAATGTTATGACGGTATTTACACCTTCGTCTTGTGCAAAAGGGCAACACTTGCAAGTTAAGATGCTGCATGGCCTTCAAACATATGAACAAGTTTGGCATGCTATGCAGGATTTTACTGATGAGCGCACAAATTTAACTGATGATGTACTTTGGGTGTTGGAGCATGAACCTGTTTATACTCAAGGTCAGGCAGGTAAATCCGAGCATTTGATCGCACCTGGAGATATTCCTGTGGTGCAAGTAGACCGTGGCGGGCAGGTAACTTATCATGGCCCTGGCCAATTAGTTGTCTATCTTATGATCGATATTGCTCGTTTGGGGATTGGACCAAGGGAGTTTGTGTCTACCATTGAATATGCAATCGTTCATACCTTGGCGTTATATGGTTTAACTGCTGTGGCTAGGCAGGATGCGCCTGGTGTATATATCGATGATGCAAAAATAGCTTCACTTGGTTTACGTCTTAGGAAAGGGAAGTCGTTTCATGGCTTAAGCTTGAATGTTGATATGGATCTTGAACCATTTAAGCGTATTAACCCTTGCGGGTACAAAGGCTTAGAAATGATACAGCTCACGGACCTCCGGCCTGGTGAGGTGGTTGAGCAGGTTGCAGGGTGTTTAGTAAATGAAATTCAAAATGCATTTGGCTATAGTGATATTGTTATGGAATACACTGAATCCATTTGATCGCTAATTTATTTCTATTATCAGGTAATATTCTTCTAATTATTGGTTTTACGATTTGTAAGTTATGTTTAAATCATCAAGTCCCCGTAAAAAAAAGTCTACAGGTGTTTCGCGTATAAAAACGGGAAGCTTTGAGCGAAAATTGAGCCTCACGCGCACTGGTTTGATGGTGGGTACAAAAATGACGGGCCATTTAGCTGCTAGTTTTTTTACTCGGAAAGATAAGCGGGAAGCAAAACGTAAACATGCGTTATCTCAGCAAGCGCAATATCTGGTTGAAGAATTAGGAAAGCTAAAGGGGAGTGTGGTTAAGATTGGTCAGGTGATGGCCTTATATGGTGAGCATTTTTTACCTCCAGAAGTAACGGAAGCATTACATACGCTCGAAGAAAATACAGTGGCTCTAGATTGGTTAATTATACGTGAAGTTTTATTTGATCAGTTAGGTGAAGAACGAATGGCTCAATTGGATGTTGAACACGTACCAATTGGTGCAGCTTCATTAGGGCAAGTACATTGCGCTCGTATTATTGCGACAAATGAAGTTATCTGTTTAAAAGTTCAATACCCAGGTGTTGCAAAAGCGGTCGATACGGACTTAGATGCCGTTGCTCAATTATTAAAAATCGCGCGCGTGGTTACTTTTGGCCCTGCTTTTGATGATTGGCTAGAAGAGGTGCGTGTTATGATGCATCGAGAAGTGGATTATCATCTGGAAGCTGAAACAACTGCCCATTTTAGTGATTTGTTAAAAGACGATACTCGCTTTGTGGTACCAAAAGTATATTTTGATTTTTCAACTGAACAAGTGCTCGCAACAAGGTTTGAATTGGGGGAGAATGTTTCTAGCCCATTGGTTGCTCAATTGTCACAAGCAAGGCGAAATACTTTAGCTAAAGCTTCATTGGAGTTATTCTTACAAGAACTATTTGTATGGCATGAAATACAAACAGACCCTAATTTTGGTAATTATCGAATCAGGATTGGGGGTGTGGGTGAGGCGGACCAGATTGTGCTGCTTGACTTTGGGGCAGTACAAAAGTACCCAGAAAGTTTTATTCACCCTGTTTGTAAAATGATCTCATCTGCATATAACTCAGATGTTAAAGGTGTTATAGAGGGTGGGGTCGCACTTCACTTTATGGATGGTAGTTGGCCTGAGTCAGTCTTGATTGAATTCGCTAACGTCTGTATTGCTGTATTGGAGCCGCTAGCAAAAGAAAACTCTGATGCAGGTGATGAAGCTTTCAATAATTTGGGCGAGTATTGTTGGCGCACAAGTGATTTGCCGTCGCGCATTGCTAAGCGTGCAGCGGTATCGGCAATTAGTCGATACTTTAAAATTCCACCGAAGGAGTTTGTATTTCTAAATAGAAAGCTGGTCGGAGTGTATACCTTTATTTCTGTGCTGGATGGTCAGTTTAATGGCTCTGAAATACTATCATCGTATGTTCAAAAATTTATGAACAAAACCTCTTTATAGTCGATGTTTAATATTACAGAATAGCTTTAAATTAAATACATCGCAAAGCAAGATTAAATACTTTAAAATGCCCCCCTTTAATGCTAAAGAGTTTTAATTGAAAGGCTGATTCACTTTCTGAATGCTTATCTTTAGTGATATCCCCCTATTAGAGTGTAAAAAAATCTGTGAGTAATCTTCAAAAAATACGAAACTTTTCCATTATTGCTCATATTGATCATGGCAAATCAACACTGGCTGATCGTTTCATACAGCATTGCGGCGGCTTGGCTGATCGCGAAATGGAAGCACAGGTTCTCGATAGTATGGATATTGAGCGTGAGCGTGGTATTACAATCAAAGCGCAGAGCGTAACGTTAGACTATAAAGCTAAAGATGGTGAAACGTATCAATTAAACTTTATTGACACCCCTGGCCACGTTGATTTCTCATATGAGGTTTCACGATCCCTTTCGGCTTGTGAAGGGGCTTTGTTGGTTGTAGATGCTGGTCAGGGTGTAGAAGCTCAGTCGGTAGCTAATTGCTATACAGCATTAGAGCAGGGTCTTGAAGTAATGCCTGTGTTAAATAAAATCGATTTGCCTCAAGCTGACCCTGAGCGTGTTGAACAGGAAATTGAAGACATCATTGGTGTTGAAGCGGAGGGCTCCGTTCGCTGTAGCGCCAAGACTGGCTTAGGTGTTGAAGAAGTTCTGGAAGAAATCGTTAAAGTTATTCCACCACCTGAAGGTGATGTGAATGCGCCGTTACAGGCACTTATTATTGATTCCTGGTTTGATAATTATTTAGGCGTTGTTTCTCTGGTACGCGTGAAACAAGGGACGCTTCGAAAAGGTGAACGCATTCTGGTGAAATCGACATCTAAAATGGAGCAAGTTAGCTCGCTAGGCGTTTTTACACCAAAGCGTCTTGAAACAGGCATTTTAAGTGCAGGTGAAGTGGGTTTTGTTGTCGCGGGCATAAAGGATATTCATGGTGCGCCTGTCGGTGATACGATCACGCATGCAAAAACACCTGAAATTGAATCGCTACCAGGTTTCAAGCGAGTTAAACCTCAGGTCTATGCTGCTTTATTTCCCGTCAGTTCAGATGATTTTGAAGCTTTTCGGGAAGCATTACAGAAATTAACCTTGAACGACGCATCTTTGTTATTTGAACCTGAAAGTTCCGACGCTTTAGGTTTTGGGTTTCGATGTGGTTTCTTGGGTATGCTCCATATGGAAATTATTCAAGAGCGTCTTGAGCGTGAATACGACCTGGACTTATTAACCACAGCACCCACCGTTATTTTTGAGTTAGTGTTAAAAACTGGCGAAACTATTTTGGTTGATAACCCATCACGCCTACCAGACCCCAGTGGCGTGGAAGAAATGCGTGAACCTATCGTTGAAGCCAATATCCTTGTGCCTCAGGAATATTTAGGCAATGTGATTAGTCTATGTGTGGAAAAGCGTGGCATACAAAAAGATATGCAGTTTTTGGGAAACCAGGTCTCTTTGAAGTATGACTTACCTATGAATGAAGTGGTACTTGATTTTTTTGATCGGATCAAATCTGTGAGCCGTGGTTTTGCTTCGTTAGATTATCATTTTGTACGTTTTGAACCTTCTGAACTTGTGAAGCTTGATGTTTTAATTAACGGTGAAGTAGTCGATGCCTTGGCTCTAATTATCCATAAAGATAATGCACAGAATAAAGGCCGCTTATTAACTGAAAAGATGAAAGAACTGATTCCTAGGCAGATGTTTGATGTTGCGATTCAGGCTGCTATCGGTGGTCAAATTGTAGCCCGTCAAACGGTTAAAGCGCTTCGGAAAAATGTAACAGCTAAGTGTTATGGTGGCGATATTAGCCGTAAGAAGAAGCTCTTGCAGAAGCAGAAAGAGGGTAAAAAACGCATGAAGCAAGTGGGTAGCGTTGAAATACCTCAAGAAGCATTTATGGCAGTGTTGAAAATTGACAGTTAAATTATAACGTATTTAACAGCAAGCCTAATTACCTTATTAAATTGAAGAAAGAGAAGAAGAGAAAATGGATATTGATTTTCCGCTAGTTTTAGTTATTTTGACTTTTGGTACAGGGTTTGTATATTTATTAGATATTGTTTTCTGGAAGGCGAAAAGAGATGCTGAAAATGAGTCTGTGCCTGATTCTGCTGATGAGTTAGCGGTAAAAGAACCCTGGGTCATTGAAACCTCTCGATCTTTTTTTCCTGTTTTAGCTATAGTGTTGGTTTTAAGGTCATTCTTGGTTGAACCATTTCAAATTCCTTCCGGGTCAATGTTACCAACGCTGGAAGTGGGTGATTTTATATTGGTGAATAAGTTTAGCTATGGCATACGTCTTCCCGTTTTAGGAACAAAAGTTCTATCTGTTGATGATCCGACAAGTGGCGATGTGATGGTGTTTAAATACCCTAAAGATGGAAAGACAAATTACATTAAAAGAGTTATTGGTACGCCGGGCGATATTATTAAATACAAAGATAAAACATTATTTATTAATGGTATTAAGGTGCCTGAACAGCATATTGCAAATCTACCGCCATTAAAATTATTTGAAGAGAAATTAGGAGCCGTCACTCATCAGCTATACGAAGATCAGCGTTCACCAAATGTCGCGGCAGAAGGTGAGTGGCTGGTACCAGAGAACAGTTATTTTATGATGGGTGATAACCGAGATAATAGTAATGATAGTCGGTTTTGGGGCTTTGTTCCTGATCACCTTGTGGTAGGAAAAGCCTTCGCTATCTGGATGCAATGGGAGTCATTAACTTCTTTGCCAAGTTTTTCTCGCGTAGGTGGTATTGAGTAAAAAAGCCTCCTACACTAAATTTAAGCATTGAGGCTATTTGTCTAGTTATACTTACTTTATGAGGAATTTTATGTCGTTTAGATCATTACAAAATCAAACCGGTGCATCGGCACCAATAGTTATGATATTCCTCGGGATGTCAGCTGTTATTCTAACGCTTGCTTTTAAGTTATCTCCGCCAATTTTTGAACATTGGCAAGTAGAGTCTGTGGTTGAGTCATTTGAAGGTGATAGCGACGTAACAGAGATTTCCGAAGCTGAAATACAGAAACGTTTTAGTAAACGCTTAGTGATCAATAATGTACGTAATTTTAAACCGAATGAATGGCTGTTTATTACTAAGGATGATGGTTTATTAACGATAGAAGTAAACTATGAGGTGCGGGTGCCTGTGTATCGAAATATTGATGCGATAATGACCTTTGAAAAGGTGTTCGAAAAGAAGCTTTAAACCATTGGTTTATGTGACCTAAAAACTAAGGAACTATCTTAAGAATGAGTAATAATCACCTAGACGCTCTAGAAAGAACGTTAGGCTATAGTTTTAAAAATACCACGTTATTCGATATGGCGCTCACTCATCGAAGTTATAGAGGTGCGAATAACGAACGCCTAGAGTTTCTAGGTGATGCTATTTTAAGTTTAGTCATTGCGGAATATCTTTATGTAAGTTTTCCTAATGCTAAAGAAGGCCAAATGAGCCGATTGCGGTCTTTACTTGTAAAGGGTGTGACGTTGGCAGAAATAGGTAAAGAGTTTAAATTGGGCGACTATTTAAATTTGGGTGGCGGAGAATTAAAGAGTGGTGGATTTCGTCGAGAGTCCATTATTGCTGATGCGGTTGAATCTTTGATCGGTGCAATCTATTTAGATAGTGATCATCACACGTGCAAGGCTGTTGTTTTAAAGTGGTATAAGGATCGACTAGATAATCTTTCATTAGATGATACTGAAAAAGACCCTAAAACGCGGCTGCAAGAATATTTACAGTCTGTTAAAAAAGAACTACCAAAATATGATGTGAAGCTGGTCACTGGTGAGGCGCATGATCAAACGTTTACCGTTGTTTGTATTATTGATTCCCTATCCGTGCATACCAGTGGAGAAGGTACAAGCCGACGTCATGCAGAGCAACGCGCAGCAAAACAAGCTTTAAAGCAATTGGGAGCCAAATAATGTCAGAATTTGATTTAGCGAGCTTAGAAAACCCTAATACACGTTGTGGATATGTTGCGATAGTTGGCCGACCAAACGTTGGTAAGTCTACTTTACTAAATAGTATTCTTGGCCAAAAAATTAGTATTACATCTAAGAAACCGCAAACCACTCGACATCAAATTTTGGGCATTAAAACTCAAGAAGATGCTCAGGTCGTTTATGTCGATACGCCTGGCCTCCACCTAAAAGAACATAAGGCGATCAATCGTTATATGAATAAGGCGGCGTCGGACTCTTTAAAGCATGTTGATGTCGTTGTATTTATTGTTGATCGAACACGGTGGACAGATGAGGATCAATTTGTATTGGATAAAGTGAAGTTTGCAAAAGCGCCTGTGATTTTAGTGGTGAATAAAACTGATCAAACTCAATCTAAAAATGACCTTCTACCGCATATTCAAGTATTGTCAGAAAAACATACTTTTACTGAAATTATTCCTATCTCTGCAAAAAAAGGGCATAACGTCCCAGAATTAGAAAAATTGATCGATAGCTTCTTACCAAAGAATATACATTATTTTCCTGAAGATCAGGTGACTGATCGGAGCCAGCGCTTTTTGGCCTCAGAGATTGTACGTGAAAAAATTATGCGTCAGCTTGGGGAAGAGTTGCCTTACTCTGTAACGGTTGAAATTGAAGAATTTAAGCAGGTGAAACATATTCTTCATATCAGTGCTTTAATTTTAGTTGAACGGAATGGTCAGAAAAAAATTGTAATTGGTGACAAAGGCGAGCAAATTAAAATTATTGGTCGTGATGCTCGAAAAGATATGGAGTTGTTATTTGATAGTAAGATCATGCTAAATCTATGGGTAAAGGTTAAGCGAGGTTGGTCGGATGATGAGCGGGCATTGAAGAGTCTTGGTTATGACGATTTATAAGTTTGAACCAGCTTTTAATTATGGCGACGCTTTTCAGATAGTTGTTATCTAATATTATTGTTTATCTATTCGAAGGTCGAGGGTAAGAACTTTGGTGCAGGCCGTAGAGCAACAAGCTTCTTATATACTCCATCGGCGGCCCTATCGAGAAACAAGCTATATTCTTGATGTCTATAGCCTTGACCACGGTCGAATTTCAATCGTTGCAAAAGGCGCAACGAGAGGAAAATATAATTTCTCTGCCTTACTTCAAATGTTTCAGCCATTATTATTAAGTTGGAGTGGTCGATCTAATTTAAAAACCCTGATAAATGTAGAAGCCCCTTCAAGGGCTTTTACATTTGTATCTGAGCGCCTGTATTGTGCTTTTTATTTAAATGAATTACTCCTTAAACTAGCCCCCGAAGCAGATCCCAATCGAATGTTATTTTCTGCTTATGCAGTAGCTCTACAAGGTTTAAATGAAAAACATCACACTGAAACGGTATTAAGAACATTCGAGTTAGCGCTATTAAAATCCATCGGCCTAGCGCCTGACTTCTTATTCGACTCATCTTCAAATGAAATTCAATCTAATCTTTTATATAGTTTAGAACCAAGTGAGGGCTTCTCATTAATCAAAAACGGCGCTATTCAACGAGACAAATGGAATAGTTTGAAAAGCCATAAACCTATATTTGAAGGTGTAACCTTGCTGCGAATAGGAAACAATAGTCTAATTGGACAATTCAAACAGGTAGACGGCGAAATTGATCAAAAATTGGTCCTTAGGGAAGCAAAACAAATCATGCGACTATTGATTTCTTTTGCACTAGAAGGTCAGGAATTAAAAAGTAGAGTATTATTCAAGCAGTTAATAAAAGGATCAGAGTGTGACAAATAGAGTGTTATTAGGTGTAAATGTTGATCATATTGCGACCTTACGTGAAGCGCGTGGCACGCGATACCCTGACCCTGTTCAAGCGGCTTTATTGGCTGAAGAAGCAGGGGCCGATGGGATTACAATTCACCCTCGAGAGGATCGTAGGCATATTCAGGAACGGGATGTTTGGATGCTTAAAGAAACACTCCAGACCCGAATGAATCTTGAAATGGCTGTTACACCAGAAATGCTTGCGTTTGCGCTTGAGGTGGTTCCAGAGCATTGCTGCTTGGTTCCAGAAAAAAGAGAGGAGCTTACAACAGAAGGTGGCTTGGATGTATTGGTACAAGAAGCCCGAATTAAAGATACTTGTGGTCAGCTGATTGACGCTGGTATTGAGGTCTCGCTCTTTATTGATCCAGACCAAAAACAAATAGATGCTGCCCACCGGTGTGGTGCTCAAGCGATAGAAATACATACAGGGAAGTATGCTGAGGTTCAGAGTAAAGCGTTACTACAACAGGAGTATGAGCGCGTCCTACTGGCTGTTAATCATGGCCTGACACGAGGTTTAATTGTGAATGCCGGGCATGGGCTTAATTATCATAATACTTATGATATTGCTGCGATTGAAGGGATTAATGAACTTAACATTGGGCATAGTATTATTGCTCGTTCAGTTTTCACTGGCTTGAAAGAGGCCGTAAAGGAGATGCGTTTGATTTTGGAACAAGCTTCCTTTAATTCAAAAGAGAGTAAATAGATATGATGGTAAAGGGGGTTGGCACTGATTTGGTTGAAGTGGCTCGAATAGAACGGTCACTGTCTAAGCATGGCGATCGTTTTGCTGAGAGGATATTATCAGCTAAAGAATATTCTGGTTATAAAGAAAGTAATAAGCCAACTGATTATGTTGCTAAGCGGTTTGCGGTCAAAGAAGCGGTATCAAAGGCACTTGGCACGGGTTTTTCAGCAGGAATTACTTGGAAAGATATTGAACTTGAACATCTTGAAAGTGGCCAGCCATACGTTGTTCTTCATGCCAAGGCAAAAGCTAAAATGGAAGAGTTTGGAGCGGAAGGCGTCTATATAAGTTTGTCTGATGAGGCCGGTTTAGTTTCGGCTTTTGCTGTCTTAGGTTAGTCTTTTTTTCTGCCTTAGGCTAGGTGATGAAGCAAGAGGCTGTTCTCTTGCTTCAGTTTAAATTTAGAATTTAAGCTTCATTCCTAGAAAGAGCCCACTTTCAAGCGTGTGATTTGAGTTTGTGTCTTTATTGCCAACGTTTAAATAATGGTAGCCAGCAGAAATATCTGCATTTTGAATAATGTGGTAGTTAGCTTGAACCCTAAATCTTCTAAATTCATCCGCGTCACCAAATGATAGTACTTCGGGAGTGTAGTGGAGTGCTGTCTCGACTGATAAACCAAGCGCCTCAGGGATGTTAATGCGTAATGAACCTCCAAGTCCGACAGCCGAGCCTTTAAAATCTTCCTTTTTAAAAAAATTCCCCTGAAAACCAATTCCGATGGTCATCGGTAAATTTCCAATAGCAGTTTGCCCTTTTGCATGTAAATCAGTATTAATTATATTGGTTGATGAACCAGAATTTTTATAAAAATAGCCCAAGCCAAACATGGTTTTATTGTTGGTATTAACATAATTAGCATGGATAGCGTCATCATTTATGCGAAGGTCTAATTCACTCGCCGCAAGCTGAGCACCGCTAATGATAAAAAAAACTAGCGAGCTGCGGTAAAGGTTTTGAAGGCATTTCATAATCATCTTAAAATTTATTCCTATTCATAAATATGTGTTAAAACTGAATGCTTAGTCCGGAACTAAACACAACATCGGGTGAGGCTCTCGGCCTCAGATCTTCAATCAATACGAAGTCTAAAGTAACTCTATTTGACAAACTGTGCTCGGTTGCCAAGCTGACTTGAACGGGCATCCAGCCAAGCTCTCTGATATTTGAATCAAATAATGGGGTGTTGCTATCAAGTTGGGCTTTTATAGTCCAGTTTGAAAATATTGACCAAGCAATACCTGTTCGTAATGTAGCAACGATAGGGTAGGAATCAAAATTTTTAAGCTCAGATATGGAGCTTATGTAATTAATACCTGCACCATACCAAACCGATAAAGGTAAAGCACTTAACCAATTGCGATTCTTTAACCAGTCTGGATTATTTTGGATAACACTCATGCCAAAGTCTACTTTTTCACTGCCTGTTTGATCCTTAAAGTTACCCGTCGGTAGTTTTAATTGGCTGGTTATTTGTGTGTTTTCAGCTACTTCAGGAGTCCATGAGAGTTTGATTTGGATATCGCCTAAGCCAGACTTAGTATCATTGACTGATAAAACGCGATTATTATCTTTACTTAATATCCAAGACAGTTGGCCATTGCTTTGGTTAGTGCGTCCATTTTGAGGAAGTTTAAATAGTTCATGAAAATCATAAATGAAATTGTCTGCAATACCTGTGCTATGACGAAGCCATGGGATATTTAAATGCATTATAAAATTGTTTGTAATTTGATGTTGAAATGTATTGGTAGCGATCAATGTTTCACCATCAATAAAAAAGTATTCGTTACCTTTCTTAGTTTGACTTAAGTAATTGACTAGTTCTACGCGTGATTTTAAATGCACTGTGTTCGTTTTTTTATTGAGTGTATAGTCTGGGCGGGCTAGAGAAAAAAGCTGAACTACCGGGCTACGATTTTCAACTTGAATTGTTTCGGATTTAAAAATCTCTGCGGCGTAAAGGCAATTCAATTGTATGGTGGTAGCGATTAAGAAAAAGCAAACCTGACTTTTAATACCTGTAATATTACAATGAATGTGGTTTTTTATTGTCATGAGTTTTCTGAACTTCGGAGTAATCTAAAAAGGGAGGTAGTAAGGCTAACATGTCATTGTTTAATGTGCGAATTACCAATTTAAAATCTAATTCATAAGGTTTTAAATTATAAGGGATTTATTGCTAATTCGGTATGTTTAAAAGCGCTATACTGTTTCTTATCTATAGTTAAAATCTCAGTTAGAGAGGATTTTTGTTGAATTTTCATAAATTATTTCACGAGCTTAATCAGCTACCTTTATTGAAGCGCATTTGTTTTTTTAGTTTTTGCTTTGGAGCGGGGCTAGTCGTGCTCTGGGTATTACTGATGTCAACGTTAGATTACCAAGAGCAACGAAACAAACTAAAGCAATGTATTGAGCAAATGGTTACTGACCGTATTGATAGCTTGAGTGAAATGGTATGGCGGCACGATAACGCGCAGGTTGCACTGATTCTCTCGTCGATGAAAAAAGTATGTTTACCAGCTGAAGATAGTCATTTGTCGCCGATCTTGTTAAATATTGAGTTGGATGATGGTAATCAAATACAGATAGGGAAAGTCCTTATTCAAGGGCATGAGCTAAAATTAAATTATCCTATTAGTTATTGGAAAGGCGAGGGCGCACAAGCTTACTGGCTTGGTGAATTACATATCACGCAAGGCTTAGCGGGAATTTATAGCAAGGTTACTTGGAATGCTTTTGTTCAAGCATTGAGCCACATTACGATTATCGGCTTAAGTGCTTTGATGTTTTTAGGCTTGAGCTACCATTTCTTTATTCGCCGAATACAGGCGTTCATGGCCGATTTACGTAACGAGGATATGAGTGGCTCGCGTCGATTAGTAATTGAACAAGAGGGGACAGAGCTTTCTCAATTATCCTTGGCCATATTAGCTTCACATGATGAGTTAGATGAAAAGTTTCTTCACTTACAATCAAAAGTGAGGCTTTATCAAAAAGAAAGGGAGGCTGCAGTAAAGGCGAGTGAACTTAAGAGTCAGTTTCTTGCTAAAATGAGTCATGAATTACGCACCCCATTGAATGGGCTCTTAGGGTTTTCTACTTTATTACTTGAAACAAAATTGACAGATGAGCAGCGGGAATATACTCAAACTATCCAGGTTTCTTTAGAGTCATTTTTGTATGTGGTTAACGATATATTGGATTTGTCACGCATCGAGTCAGGGGATCTGAATATAACTAGCATTCCTTTTAGCTTACGCAGCGTCATATCAGGCGTGTCCAGTCTACTGAAAAATCGGGCTGAATCAAAAGGGCTTGCTTTTGAAAGTAGAATCGGCCCAGATGTACCGCAAACATTACGCGGTGATCCCGTTCGGATTCGTCAGATCCTTATCAATCTAGTTTCAAATGTTATTCAGCACACAAACAAGGGACATGTGCTCATTAATTTAGAGCCTGTAAAGCTAGACAAAGGTGAAATTTCATTACGTATTTCAATTGAAGGGTCTGGCTCAGTCCCTGATTTTCGAGAGCGACCTGAAGATATTGATGTAGCTAACCCAACATCAGATTTTACCTCAGAATTAAAAAATAAAAATAGTGTGGGTTTAGATGTTTGTTATCAAATTGCTGAATTGATGAATACATGTATTCATCATGATTCAATTGAAAATAAAGGATCAACATTCTGGTTAGATTTGAAACTACCAGTTGTAAAGCAAAGTTATACTAAGAATTTTATTGATTTTGCCTTGGTGGGAAAGCTAAATGTTCTCGTGATTGACTCCTATGAATTAAGTCGGAAAATCACGCTGGAATTATTACAGGAGTGGGGGATTAAATTTGAAGCAGTCACGACTGCGGAAGAAGGTATTCGCATTTTACAAAATAACCAGCTAGATGAAGGCGGGTTTAATATGGTGTTGTGCGATGATTTACTACAAGATATTGCGGGGGTTGATGCGTGTCGACGCATACGAGAAATTAGTGACTCTCTTATTCGAATTGTTGTTTTATGCTCTAATCCTCAATTGGGTGATGCTGAGGGTTTTTTCTTATCAGGCGCGAATGGTTTTTTAAGTAAACAGCTACGTGATCCTTATCTTCGTTCTGTTATGTGTCAGGTTTTTGCAGAACGCGGCGGTATTAATCAAGAGCGTCGGTTAGTAACGCGTTACAGTGTAAGTGATTCAGAGAATGAAGAAGTAAAACATTTGTGGCAGGATACTGCACCTAAAATTCAAGTGCTTGTCGTTGAAGATAATATGGTTCATCAGCAGCTCATTATGCGATTTCTTGAGAAGAAAGGCTTTCAGGTAGATCTCGCCTCTAATGGGTTTGAAGCTGTGGAGCTTTATAAACGTAATACTTTTTCAATTATTTTTATGGATTGTTTGATGCCTGAAATGGATGGTTATGAAACCACACAAATTATTCGTGAAATAGAAAAATCGAACCCTCAAAAAGCAAGAGCACCGATTGTAGCATTAACGGCGCATGCGATCGATGGTGAGGCTGAAAGGTGTTTTCAGGTTGGAATGGATGAATTCATCACGAAGCCATATAAATTAGCGCAATTGGAAATGGTCTTGGAGCGGTATATCAATTAAACTACTAAGTCTTCTTTTTAAACATAATTATAAAATGGAATTAGCTTGTGGTTATGAGAGCCTATATTCGTCATCCTGCTGATGTTCCTATTGAATTTTTGCCAGTGTCGGACGCACAACCTGAAAAAACGGTGGCACAAGATATCAGCCTGGGAGGATTGAGCTTTAGTTCTAAAACACGACTCACAGTTGGTTCTGTGGTAAAAGTGCGGATCCCAATTGTAGAACCTCCTTTTGAAGCCGAAGCCAAAGTTATTTGGTGTCTTGCTCGACCTGATCGTTTTGAAGCAGGTATTGAATTTAAAACGGAACAAGATGCCTTCTCAGCGCGTATGGTTGAGCAGGTTTGCCATATTGAACATTACAGAATGTGGGTTCAAGAAGTTGAAGGACGAGACTTAGATTGCGAGCATGCTGCAGAAGAGTGGATTGGTAAGTTTGCTCAGGATTTTCCAAATATAAGTGGTTAACTAAATTATGAAGTCCTGCCTAATAAGATAATAATTAATCCATTCAAAATTATATGAAATAATTGCAAGGAAAAATTAAGCCTAAGCTGACAGAGCCTCGTCGAAGACAGAGGTCTGTCAGAACTAGTTTGAGTATTCGAGGTTAAATTAAGCGCCTACAAGCTTCTTGATACTACCGACTACATTATCGCCTTTAAAAGGTTTGACTATCCAGCCCTTTACACCAGCGGCTTTACCACGTTGTTTCATGCGAGGGTCGCTTTCTGTTGTTAGCATAATTATATTAACCGCAGCATTACCTTGCTCTCCACGTACTTTTTCAACCATAGTTAAACCGTCCATGTTGGGCATGTTAACATCAGATATAATAAGTTTAATAGCAGGGTCTTTCTTTAATTTTTCTAGTCCATCTTTGCCATCAACAGCGACTTCACAGGTCATGCCGTTACTTGTAATGAAAGAGCTTACTTCGTTTCGTACTGTAGCTGAATCATCAACAACGAGTATTTGTGCCATGTTTTCTTCCTCAATTTTAGATATATAAGTTTTTAAAAAATGTATACGTAATTAATGTATTTAGAAAAATTCTAGTTCACCGCCATCTACAAAGTCATCCACTGCTTTATCGCTCTCTGCAAATTTTTCGGGAGACCAGCTTAAATTGAAAACTAGCCGTTGATATAAAACTATATCAGAGAACTTCTTTTCAGGATCTTTCAGAATATATTTGAAGCATAGTTGAGGTTCCGTTGATCCGAAAGAAATATGTTTCTGGCTATGATTGACGATTATGGGTACTTGAGTTCGATGTGCCTCACTAGTACTTTCTGAACTAGAAAAATAGCGAGACTTAATACCACCCCAAATCATGTTTGTGATTTCATTTAAGATTGAATTAGTGTCTCGTGAATCAGGTCTTTCTGAGCTAATACCTGTACGACCAGAGCGTATTAATTCAAGTATTTCATTTTCGGTTGTTTGCAGCATCATGTAACCACGACACCAGTTACTTTCAAGTGGGATCAAACTGAATAATTCGCCATAAATTATTTGATCTTTAACTAAATAAGGGAGATCACAATTGATTTGTGTCTTATGAATAATATTAGAAAAAGCATCGGTTGAAATTTCTTGAATTCCATGTGCTAGTTCAACGGGATAATACATGCTACAAATATACGCGTCGATTAATTCGTCTAGTGCATTTATGTTGTCTGTATTATAGCAGCCAGTAACCGCCGATTTTACTCCTTCAGGAAGGCCTTCGTCAGAGTCTGAGTTACTTCTTCGCAGGAATATCGGTAGTTCGGGGCGTGCTTTTCGGATATCCTCGCAAAGGTCAATGCCGCTAATGCCGTTTTGGTCAATACTTTCCGCTAAAAAGATTGCGCCTAAATCTACGTTTGATTTTAAAACATCATCAATTTCATTCGATGCATCCTTAATACCAATACTATTGTCGCCGGTGCTCACTTTTAAGCCGACTAGGTTATGTTTTGTACAAATGGTCTTGAGAAAGGATAGGGCAGCTTCATCGCACTCATGTACGAGTACTTTGCTGACTATTGTTGTTTCATCACTCATCATTGCTCCTATTAAGCTATGTTGAAAATCGTTAATTAAATAGCTTTAGAAAAACTCTAATTCACCTGAATCTATATCATCGTTGCTTGACTGGTTTGCGTTGACGTTAAAATTTAATTCCTCATCTGCACTTAAGTAAATGCTCGCATAAAAAAGAGGAGAATCGTCGTATTCAGCAACGGCATGAAACTCGAAGTCTGTATTGAGTTGGTCTATGTATTTTAGACAATCTTTATTCAATCTATTGGGTGTTGACATCCCTAAGCTCGGGACTATTTTACCTACATCCCGTTTTACTGAGCCGCAGAAGGCGTTGCCAACTTCACCAAGATAATCATAGAACTTGTCATCATCAACACTGCTACTGTTAATCTTGAGTACTTCAGCAACAAAAGCCTCTGTTTGAGGAGACTTCGTAAAGTGGATCAAGATAAACACTCTAAATAATTGGGACGACATTGTTAGGACAAAAAATTCAGACTCGTTTAGCTCATTTAGCTGTGACTTTTCTTTTATTGTCCAGCGAGAAGGGTCTGAACCAGTCGTGAGTGATTCTTCATAGCAGTTTTTGAAGGAACGTCTGATTTCTTGTTTAAATTCGTCATTTACTAACATATTAAAAATGCCGTATTACAATTGTGTGCTTTTAGAATGATATGTTCTATCTTCTGTGTATATAAAATTAGCGCGTTAGACTTTATAGTCGTTGAAGTGCTTGCTTAACGACTTCAGTGGTAGCTGAAATATCCGTTAAAATCATTTTTCCGCCCGCTTGAATATCTTGAAAAGTTGCTGTTGTTAAAAAATCATTCTTGTTTAGGTTTTCTTTATAACTTTCACTTAGTTCCTGGCTTCTCATTGCAAGATTTCTAACTTCATCAGCAACAACTGCGAATCCACGGCCGTGTTCACCTGCACGTGCTGCTTCAATCGCAGCATTTAGCGCTAAAATAACAATTTGTTTTACGATATTAAAAAATTCTTGGTTCTGTTTATGCATCTCTGCATTATGCAGCATTAGTTGAGTTAGACTTTCATGCCATCTTTCAAAAGTCACCAGCAAATCAGCAAGATCAGCAAGATCAACTTCAACCTGATCTAACTTTTCTTTTAGGAAAGACTTATCAAGCTGATGCGCATCCGTAAGTTCATTGATTCTCAATTCGTATTCGTCAGTGCGGGTAGACAGATCTTTGTCTGCTTGTGTTTGAGTTTCAATGATTTGGTCTTGAAGGCTCTCAATTTGACTGTTGAGTTGTGAATTTGTCTGTTCCAGTTGTGTAACTTGGCTGGAATGTTCTGATTTGTCGATTGTGTTAAGCAATTGTCTTTCAAGTAGGTCAATTTTTGCGTTAGAAGTATTATGCAGGCTTCTTTCCACGTTTTTGGCTACGTTATATGCAATGAAAGCGCCAATAATAAATGCGCTGACTGTAAAGATGATTAAGTTATAGTCCATAGTTATAGTAATACTTAAATAGTAGGTTGTTGTAAATTAGCTTGCAGATGAATTTTACTGCTATTAAAAATATATTAGCAGCATATTAAAAACTTGCTGTAGATTATTAAAATAAAACAAAAAAAATCTAATTTTTAAAATTGTTAATAAAAGAACTTAGGAAAACAAGACATTTTAAAAATCTACGCTAAAGTGAGATATTAGAACCATTTAAACTCTCGTGATATAAAGATAATAATTATGCTTCAATTAAGTTTTAATCAAAAAGTAGGCGTTGGCTTTGCAACAATAATACTGCTGTTGTTAACTTCCGGGTTATCTTCCCTTTGGAATTTAAATGATATTAACGGTTCATCTACCCTGGTAAATGAAACGGCAGTACCTGTTGTGAAAGAAAGTAATAATGTTCAAATACAATTATTGAAATTGGCGAAATTGAGTTCGCTTGCATTTAATGCCGCAGACCAAAAAGAAATCTTTACCTATAAGAAAGACTTTGAAATCGGCATTGCTAAATTTGATGAATTATATGAAAACCTACAAGAATTAGCCTCGCATGATACTGATATGCAGGCCTTAGTTATTGGTATTAAGAGTAATTATGATTTATACCGATATGCTGTCAATGAGATGTTCGAATCTAAATTAGCTGTTCTTTCTGCTCGAGACAGTATGTCTAATGAAGCAGATACATTATTCCAACTTGCTGACGATGTTGGTTCAGGCTTAGTTGAAATTCAATATTTTATGGCGCCGGAAGAGAGTGAGAAAGACATGGAACTGGTCGCGGGTTTTGCGGGTAGTGCCGATACAACCATGTTACCTGTATTTAAAACAATTAAAGAAATTAAAGTAGCCCATGATGATGAATTACTAGGCGAAGGGATGCAGGGTTTCGTTTTCATTATTAATGACTCTAAAAGCTGGTTTGATAAAGGTGCAGAGATTTTTACAAGTTTTGATGAGGATGGATTACTTCCGCCCGCCATTGATGCTTATGAAGCGTTATTGAAATATATGGATGTTAGTCCTTCTATTGTAGACTTTAAGAAGTTGCAATTAGAAAAAACAGAAATTGCCAAGATAAAATTAAGTGAAGCGGATTCAGCGGTTAGTCAATCCATTGAAGGTTTAGATGAATTACTAAAATCAGCGGATGTTAAATTTAATACGCTTCAAGAAGAGGTATCAAATAATTTAGATTTTGGCTTCAAGTTATCGATCATCATGTTGATCGTGCTGTTAGTGCTTGCAACACAAAATTTTAACTCAATGCGCATGGCTATTCGTAAAAAGATGATCGATTTAGCCAAACTCAATACGATAGGTCGTTCACTGGCGAGTGCTCAAAGTCAAAACACTGCTTTGGAAGAAGTCCTTCAAAGCATGCATGATAAAATTGGGGTTGGTCAGGGATCGGTATTCTTAACGAATGATAATCAAGAATTAGAGGTTAAAGCTTGCTTCCCCCCAAAAACGATTGAGCCGGGTGCTGAAAGCATTAAATTCAAAATGGGTGAAGGGGTTATCGGTAAGGCAGCAGAGACTAAAAAGACAATTTTTGTTTCTAATACGGCTAAAGATAAACAATTCTTTTCCCAAGAGGGAGAAGCCGAGCCAGAACGCGCTTTATTGTGCGTACCGCTAGTCGATAAAGATATTTTAGTGGGTGTAATTAATTTATCAGGAGATGTTAAATCTGTAAGTTTTGCAGATAGTGATTATGAATTTGTTTCATCAGTTGCTCGATCCTTAGTCACCACAATTAAAAGCATCAGAATGCGTGAAGTAATTGAGGAACAAAACAGAAACTTAGAAATAAGAATTCAAGAGCGTACCGCCGAATTAAGACAAAAAAATAATGATATTGCTAGCATGATGGCTAATATGCATCAGGGGTTATTTACAATCACGGAAGGTGGCTTAATTCACTCTGAATACGCATTGTATTTAGAGACAATTTTTGAGACTGATCGTATTGCTGATCGAAACTTTGCAGATCTGCTATTTGCATCAACCACGGCTGGATCGGACTCTGTTGATCAAAATGTTACGGCTGTTGATGCAATTGTTGGTGAAGATGAAATGATGTATGAATTTAATTCACATTGTTTATTAACTGAAATGACGATTAAGGTTAGTGAGGGGCGAGAGAAAATTCTTGAGCTGGATTGGGACCCTATTCTTAATGAGGATGATGAAGTTGATAAGTTGATGGTAACCGTTCGAGACGTTACTGAGTTAAAAGCGTTAGAAGCGGAAGCAGAAGGCCAGAAACAAGAGCTTGCAATTATTGGTGAAATTCTTGCGGTTGATGCCGCTAAATTTAGCGATTTTATTAACTCGTCCATAGATTTTCTTGCTGAATGTCGTGGGATAATTGAAACAACCCCTGAAAAAGACTTAGATGCAATTGCCAACCTATTTAGATGTATGCACACTGTTAAAGGTAATGCGCGTACTTATGCACTAAAAAATATAACTGATATTGTTCATGAAATTGAAAGTACCTATGACGATCTTCGTAAAAATGAAGATGTTGCTTGGAATTCGGCAGAGTTATTAGACGCTTTGAGTGGTGCAGACGAAATAATTGCTCGTTATGCTGATGTGTTTAGACATAAATTAGGGCGTGATGGTGAGATTACTAGTGGTGTGTCACTTGACCCTAAAAGAGTATCAACGTGGTTAGACAATATCAAAACATTGACTGATGTCGGCATGCCTGAGAGTGTTAAAGGTGTGGTTTCAGAGGCGTATAGCTTGTTGATATCCGTCGATGCACAGCCATTGTCTGATGTTATTTCAGATGTAATAGAGTCAGCAAATTCCTTGGCAGATCAGTTAGGAAAAGGGAAGCCAATAATGGATATTGATAATGCCGATATCCTGATTGAAAGTGACGCTCAAACAACGTTGAACAATATTTTTATGCATGTTTTCCGTAATGCCATGGACCATGGAATTGAGGGGATTGAAGAGCGTGTAGAGAAAGGGAAGCCTGAATCGGGTAAGATCCAACTTCAGGTGACGCGAGACTCTGATTCTTCAAATTTGTCAATACAAGATGATGGTCGTGGATTAGCTATCAGTCGTATTTACAAGATGGCAATTGAAAAAGGGATGTATGAGGAGGATGCCCCTAGGCCTTCTGCAACTGAAATTGCGAATTTAATATTCTCCTCAGGTTTCTCAACGGCTGACGAAGTGACCGATGTATCAGGACGTGGTGTTGGTATGGATGCTGTAAAAGGCTTCTTAGAGAAAGCTGGAGGCGGTATTGATGTTGTATTAGGTGAGGGCGGCGAAGAGGATGATTTCCGAACGTTTACAACCAATATTAAAATCCCATCATCGTTTTATAAGGTTGCTTTAAACTTCGATAAAACTGCTTGATCCATAACTTGTAACAAAAAAGGCATCTTAATTGATGCCTTTTTTGTTTGTATTTACTTATTTTAGTGCGTGCCCATCAGGGAGCTGTTTATACAGCCACATCACTAGTTTGTGTTTCATTTTAACTAATGATAGGTCAGCCTTTGCAAGTGGTTGAACTAGCTTGTCATGAACCAATAAACGATAGATGTATTCAATTTTTTCATCTTGAGAATCGTTGGGGTCAAAAGCCACTACGCCACGTTTCTCGCAATATATCATGCCAATACGGATGGCTTCCTTTAATAGTTTAGCTTCATTTTTTGGTTTTTTATTTGCTGCATTTTTTGAAGACATTGATCACCTTTCAATAATTAAAGAAGTGTTTTAGCGAAAGCGCTGAGTTAGATATTCAAATGTTGCTCTAATACCAAAAGCTTCTCCTCCTACAGGACGGCCTGGTAACTTCCGGTTATTCCAGGCCATGACATCAAAATGAATCCATTGTGTTTCTTGTGATACAAAAAGCTGTAAATATAGAGCCGCGGTGATTGCACCACCAAAGCCTGTGGGGGCACTATTGAGTGTGTCTGCGATATCGCTTTTCAACATGTCTTGATAAGGCATGTGTAAAGGAAGCTGCCAAACAGGGTCATGCACGTCTAGGCCGGATTCAACTAACCCGGTAGAAACCTCATTATGATTTGTAAAAAAACCGGGTAATTCCGTCCCTAATGCAACTCTGCATGCGCCTGTTAATGTCGCGAAGTCTATTATAATGTCAGGTGACTCACTGTCTGCTTCTGTCAGTGCGTCGCAGAGAACTAAACGGCCTTCTGCATCAGTGTTGTCTATTTCAACGGTTATGCCTTGTCGAGTTGTTAAAACATCCCCAGGGCGAAAAGCGTTTGCCGACACAGCGTTTTCTACAGCAGGTATAAGTACTCGGAGCCTGACAGGGAGATTCTGAGACATAATAAGGCGAGCTAAACCCAATACATGCGCTGCACCACCCATGTCTTTTTTCATCAGGCGCATTGCACTCGTCGGTTTTAAATCTAAACCGCCGCTATCAAAGCAGACGCCTTTCCCAACTAGTGTTACTTTTGGTGCGTCATCATCGCCCCAGACAAGATCGATTAAGCGGGGTTGGTGTACGCTTGCTCTGCCGACGGCATGGATTGTAGGGTAGTTTTGCTTAAGTAAATCGTCACCGATAATATGCTTAACTTGAGCATTAAACTCTTTTGCTAGTTGATCAGTCTTTAATGAAATGTCTTGCGGCATTAAGTCACTAGCCGGTGTATTGACTAGGTCTCTTACGAGTGATATTGAATCGATGTATGACGTGGCTTCATCAATTAATTCTGTTGATGCGACAGATAGTGTAGGCAAAGGTTTTTTCTTGGGGTTTATATTTGTTTTGTAAGGTGCAAACCGGTAACAAGACAAGCCCCAGCTAATTAAGAAATTAAGGAATATTGATGGGATTGAAAGCGCATGCCTGCTTGAGTCTTGGTCAATGAAATATTGGTGCGGTGGCAGTTGAAGCGCTAGATCACCCGCTATAAAAAAACCTTCGTTCCCTGTAATACCGTAAATAACACGTAAAAATTTGCCATCTTGGTTTGGTATAATACAATAACCTTTACCTTCGTACCGATTTGAATTTAACCAGGTTTGTATTTCTTGTGTTTGATCTTCGAGCCATGATGGATATTCTGAGCAGAGAATGATTGTAATAGGGGTATCTGTCTTATTAGAGTTTTCCGATGCTAAGGTGAAAAAGCTACTCATTTATATTTTTTCCTTTTTTTGTGAGTAGCAACAGTGCCACATCTGCCTTTTTAAAGGAAGAACGTGGGTTATATTTAGTTATTTTGTCAGTGCATAGTAACAAATGGACTACACTTGTTTATGGTGGAGTCATTTGGGTGTAAAAGCGCTCAGTTTTAATGGCGCAAGATATAAACGAAGTGAAATAAATATTAAGGATGTCGAAGTATACATATGGATAATAAACTAATAATAAACCCTGAAGTGTTAGATAAATATGGGCCAGCCTTAAAAGCAATTTTAGGTAAACTAGTCAGTGCAGGGTTTAGTGATATACAGCTTCAGTTAGAGGCTTTGATAAAGCTTGGTGGCGTGGCGGACCAGGATGTTATGGTTCGAGCTGCACATAGCATAAAGTCTTGTAGTGCGCAGGTAGGTGGAGAAATGTTATCTTGTTTTGCATTAGAGAAGGAACAACAATATATTTCAGGAGAATTAGACACTTTAACCGCAGATATAGACGTATTTTCAGGGATGTTTGAAAGTTTAAAGCGTGAGATGGAAAGCGTTTTATTAGAACGTGGTGTCCAGTAGAAGCTAAAGTAATAGGACGTTAAAATTTTTCACATCGCGCTACATTTTATTATCCCAGTGCTTATTTGTTACTTGTTTTTCAGGGATAATTGGCAAATAGCATGCCTGTTTATGTTATCTACTATGTTGGTGGACTTAGATCATCTGTGGGCGAGTCCAATTTATGACGCCAATCGTTGCAGTGTCGGCTTTCATCCTTTGCATCAATTATTTCCAATAGTGATCTATTTAGTATTAAGCTTTAGTCCTTACATTATTCGTAGTCTTCTGCATAACTCCCTCCTTAACTTGCTGCGTAGCACTAAATTTAATGATAAGTTGCTTCAGTATGTAGGGCTTGGCCTATTAGTTCATATGGCCTTAGATTCAATTGATTGTCAATTAAATACGGGGGTTTGGTTGTATGGGGTTTAACAGCAATAGCCTTAAATGAAAAAAGGGCTAAAAAGCCCTTTTAATCAAAAATTACAAACTAAACGTCGAAGTCAGTTCGTAGTTTCTTTTCGACCAAAGTATTCGTAAGTTGGACGTAGCAAGGTAAGCCTGATTCATCATAAGGAGGGTAGTCTTCACCACGAATTAGCGGGGCAAGGTAATCACGGCATTCTGCTGTAATACCAAATCCATCATCAGTGATGTAGTGTATTGGCATTTTCTTTTCTTGGTTTGCCACTTGACTTAATGGGGCTTCACCAACAGACCATTTGTATGGTTTTGATTCTTCACGAACAATAATCGGCATAACAGCATTCTTACCGCTTACAGCGAACTCAACGGCAGCTTTACCCATAGCGTAAGCTTGGTCGACGTCGGTTGCAGAGGCAATGTGTCTTGCAGATCGTTGTAGGTAATCAGCAACGGCCCAGTGATATTTATAGCCTAAAGTTTGCTTAACCATATTAGCGAGTGTTGGTGCAACGCCACCTAGTTGGGTATGTCCAAATGCATCTTTTGCACCGGCGTCCGCAACAAAGCGGCCGTCTTCGTACTGCGTGCCTTCAGAAGCAACAATAACGCAGTAGCCATGTTTTTTGACTGAATCTTCAACACGTGCCAGAAATTTCTCACGATCAAATGCAACTTCAGGAAATAGAATGATATGTGGTGCTTCATCGTGGCTCTTTCCTGCAAGGCCGCCTGCAGCTGCAATCCAGCCAGCATGACGCCCCATTACTTCAAGAATAAAGACTTTAGTGGATGACTCGCACATCGATGCGATATCCATTGCTGCTTCTTTGGTAGAAATAGCAACGTACTTGGCAACAGAACCAAAACCAGGGCAGCAATCGGTAAAGGGTAGATCATTATCAACCGTTTTAGGTACGCCAATACAAGTAATCGGATAACCCATCTTTTCACTTAACTGTGAAACTTTATAAGCGGTATCCTGTGAGTCACCACCACCGTTATAAAAGAAATAACCGATATCATGTGCTTGAAAAACTGCAATAAGTCGCTCATATTCACGTTTGTTTTCTTCAAAGTTTTTTAATTTGTAACGGCAGGAGCCAAATGCACCGCTTGGTGTGTGGCGTAGCGCTGCGATGTTCTCAACACTTTCTAGGCTGGTATCGATAAGTTCTTCGCGTAAAGCGCCGATAATGCCGTTAAGTCCAGCGTAAACCTTTCCTATTTTGTCGCCATGTTGTTTTGCTGTTTCGATGATGCCGCATGCTGAAGCATTGATAACAGAAGTAACACCGCCAGATTGTGCGTAAAATGCATTTTTAATTGACATTAATAAGCTGCCTGCTGTAGTTCAAAAAATTTCGCGCATCATACTTTATTTTGTATAACATTTCATGAAAGGCGGCTGAAATTGCAGTATTTAAATGTGAAAGTTTGAAATATTTACATTCAAGTAGGTGTTTTTATGGTATTGCCAGTGCCATAAGCCAAATACAAGCTATAAAGCCTGTCGTCCAAATAATGCTTCTGACCTTGTCCATGTCAAACCAATAGCAAATTAAATAAGCGATACGAGCGCAGCAAAATATGACACATAAATTTTGAACGATGACGATATTTGCTTGTGTGATGAGCGCTAAGCAGACGCCTGTTGCAAAAATAGGGAAAGCTTCAATTGAATTAATATGCGCGCCGAGAGCTCGTTGGCCGAAATTAGTTAGAGCTGCTTGTTGTTTTCTTGGTTGGCGGTTGTCATAACCACCCCTTTCTTTTCCCATGGAGATAGCTACAGGGACCTTACTGACAATAATAAGTAAGGCTGCAAAAATTACTGTGCTGATGATAAGCGTCATTCGTTTTCCTGATTCTGATAAATACTAATGATAAAAGGGTGAGGGTTACATGTGGTTAATAAATCAAGCATAAGTGATTGAACCTCTTCTGTCTTTAGTATCAAGATGAGGAGTTGTATTAAATGAGCATAATTGATCATGAGATTGATTAAAATATATTTCACTTACGCTGGTATTACGAGTCTGTAAATTTAAATCAATCATGGCTGCATTATCTAACCTAAGGATTTTTTTAAGCGCCATCGATATGGCGCCGCCAGAACTAATGACAAGAATGGGGTCGTCTGTTATTTTTCTTTTTGAAAAAAGCATTGCTTCATTAACTCTGTGCTCAAAATCGGACCAGGTTTCAGGGAGAGAACTGCTTAATTCATTTTTTGACCAGCCAGTCATCGCTTTTTTGAGCAAACTGAAAAAAGCTTTAGGGTGCTTTGTTGGCGGTGTTAATTCAGGGTGTAACTGAAGGAAGGCATAAACAATGGCTTGAAAATCAAATTCATTCCAACCTATATGTTCTTCAATTTCACCGTCAAATTTTAAGTCTTGGCAAATTGATGTTGCAGTTTGCTTATGTCTAGTTAAGCTTCCTGTAATGATACGGGAGGGTTTAAGGCCGCACTCATTTAAATAATTACCTAACCAAGTTGCTTGTTGAATACCTAGGTCAGATAGATTGTCATAGTCTTTCTTTCCGAATGACGCTTGTCCGTGCCGAATTAATAAGAGCTTGCTCATATAAAGTCTTGTGTTCGTAAGGGTTGATTAGATCTTAAGGGTATGAAATTTAAAGGTGTCGATAAACTATATTTTATTGATGATTATTATCACTAGTAGTGATAATAAGGGTGATAAACATAAACCATCTACTTTAATATATTAAAATAACGGCGCAATTACGTATACTGATTTTGTTTAACTAAATAGTGAGATCATAGCTTCCGGGCCAAAAAAAATAAAAAAAATCAGATTAGGTATTACATTTTTATTACAATCATTTATAGTGCGCAAAATTAACTAAGCTTTCTTCGAACACGTGTAGTGTCAAATGGAAGCTTAAATTTAAGCGGTTTAAATTAAAGGCAGCGAGCCGAGATTCTTATGGAATTAAAAAATATAGATCAGATAGAAAGTGCAGTAAGTGCTCAACAGAATGAGTTTGTACGCCTAGGTGCTGGCCTAGTGTTTATGCTGGGTATTATTTTATATGTTGTGCTCGACTCTCAGGGTATGAAAGGAAGTTTTGTTTTGACTATTTCTGCCATGATTGGTGGTTACATGGCAATGAATATTGGTGCGAATGATGTCGCCAATAATGTAGGGCCAGCCGTGGGGTCTAAGGCATTAACCCTTATGGGAGCCATTATAATTGCTGCTATATTTGAGGCCTCGGGTGCTTTAATCGCAGGTGGCGATGTGGTTAGTACCATAAAAAAAGGCATTATTGATCCTAGTAATATCACAGAGCCAAGTATGTTTATTTGGCTAATGGTATCAGCATTACTTTCTGCTGCTGTTTGGCTTAATTTGGCGACTGTATTTGGGGCTCCAGTATCTACAACGCACTCAATAGTTGGTGGGGTTTTAGGTGCAGGTATAGCAGCGGGAGGCTTTGGTATCGCAAACTGGAGCAAAATGGGAGCAATTGCTTCAAGCTGGGTAATCTCTCCAGTTTTGGGTGGTCTCATTGCGGTTGCATTTTTGTTATTTATCAAGAAAAAAATTGTATACCAGGCTGATATGCTAGGGGCTGCACGTAAGTATGTTCCGGTATTAATTGCTTTGATGGCATGGGCTTTTAGTACTTATTTAGCACTAAAAGGACTAAAGAAAATATATAAAATGGATTTTCAAACGGCAGCGCTAGCAGGTTTTGCAATAGCAGTATTGTTTTATGCTGTAGCAAAGCCACTTATTTCACATGCATCGACTAAATTAGAAAATACCAGAGAGGGAGTGAATAGCTTATTCACGGTTCCATTGATATTTGCTGCTGCGTTATTAAGTTTTGCGCACGGTGCAAATGATGTCGCTAATGCCATTGGGCCTTTAGCGGCCATTGCCGACTCAATTGAGAATGCTGGAATATCTGTGAAGGCAGATATTCCATTATGGGTAATGATGATTGGGGCGATTGGTATTGCTTTAGGTTTAACGCTTTACGGTCCAAAGTTGATTAAAGCTGTGGGTTCTGAAATAACAGAGTTAGATAAATCTCGCGCATTTTGTGTTGCGATGGCCGCCGCAATTACAGTAATTATTGCTTCTCAGTTAGGGTTACCGGTAAGTTCTACTCATATTGCAGTAGGTGGGATTTTTGGTGTCGGCTTTTTGCGTGAATACTTAAAAACCAGCTATGCAAGCCAGCTACATAACATCCTTGACCATCATGAAGGTGAAGAGAAAGCCCGTATTCAGCTCTTTTTAAGTAATTTTCAAAGTGCTTCGGTAGAAGATATGGAAAAAATGCTGAAACAAGCGAAGAAAAATAAAGCTGAATTAGGCTTGAATAAAAAAGAAAGGAAACGGCTTAAAAAGGTTTATGGTGAGAAGCTTGTGAAGCGTTCTGCCTTTAAAAAAATTATTGCAGCATGGCTGATAACGGTGCCTGCTTCGGGTTGTTTAGCTGCTGCTGTTTTCTTTATGCTGAAAGACTTGCCAATTAGTTAATTGCTTAGGCGTAGCTCTCATGCTTGACTTAGTGTTAATCTAGTAAGAACAGATTAGCACTAAGTTATTTAGTCCGTTTAATGCACTGTTATCAATTTTAAGGAGTAAGTATGCCAAAACAACAAGCTAAGTGCCTTATAAGTGATTTGCATGAAAAGTTTGGGGATGAACTTACTAGCCCTCAACAACAAGCATTAATGTCACAACTTAAATCCCATATTCATGACTTAAATGAGTCAGAACCTGTGGAACCTGATTTTTTAGAAACTATTGATGCCTTCGTTGCTCAGATTGAAGATGATCATCCCAATGCCGCCGTTATTGTGAATAAAATCCTAGAGACACTTAAAAATATAGGGGTATAAATTTATTTTTGGTGTAAAAAAATACGTAGTGAGTTTTGGGTTTGTCTTATTGTTTTTTGCATTGTCTTGTTTTGCTGAAAAGCGGGGCTTGATAAAATTCGCCACTGCAATTATACCGCCTTATCAAGTGCTAGATAAAGACGGCATGCTTACAGGTAGTTCTGTGCGTATCGTCGAATGTGCAATGGCTTCGTTAAAACAATCTTATGAAATAAGCGTTTTTCCATGGGTTCGAGCTCAGAAATTAGTTGAAAAAGGGGAGTTTGACGCTTTTTTTATTGCTTCTGAAAATGACGCGCGTAATCAATATGCTAAGTTATCTGGCCCTTTATTTGATAGTTCATGGGTTTGGTTTTTTCCGAAAGCATCTAAGCTCGATTCTTTTTCAGATGATTTTTTTCGTCATGCAAGTGTAGGGGGGGTATTCGGTACCAATATGCATTCATGGCTTAAAAAAGATTTTGAGCATGTAGTGGCTAAAAAAGAAGCTGATGAGTTGTTTGAATTGTTGGCCGTTGATCGGCTGGATGTAATGCTTTTGACTAAGCCTATGTTTAAAGATTCAATTAAGCGTTTAGGTTTGAATAAAGCTGACTTTAGAAGTGTTGTGGCTAAGAATCGGCCTTTAGGTGTTTATTTCGGGAATCAACTTCTAGAGAGAAATCCTGAATTATTAACTCGCTTCAACCAATCAATTAAACGCTGTCAGTAACCGTTCTAACTTTGTTGTTAAGGGCATTAACTTCCTAACAACAAAGTTACTCCAATATATTATTCCTTTATTCCTTTATTCCTTTATTCCTTTATTCCTTTATTCCTTTATTCCTTTATTCCTTTATTTCGTTGTACGTTCTCAATATTTCTTTGAGTGGTCGTTTTGCGTTAAACCCAAAGATGTCATTAAATGTTTTTCCATTTATGACTACCGGGTATTTGAAGTAGTTGACCAAATAAGAAGGGAACATTTTTAAACCTAGTATACCTGTGATTAACTTTGGTAATACTGGCGGGATTGATGGTATTGGGATCGCAGTGCAGCCACAGTGTTTTAAAGCATCTTGATATGAAATCCAATCGTTGGGTGCAACATTATAAACACCTCGTATTTTCTTCTTGTGCGCTAAAACAATTGCGTCAGCCATATCGTCAATATGTATAAATTGCATGATAGGTGAGAACCCGGCGAGCGTGGGCGCCACTTTGCTTGAAAGAAGACTGCTTATTGTATTTTTTACACCGGGACCAACGATATTACAAGGGCGAAGGATGGTGATATTTAGGTCTGGGTAACGCCAGAGGTAAATATTGGCTAGGTTTTCCAGTTCAACAGAATCAACGAGATCCATTGTTAATTCAGCCGCCTTTAAGGGGGCTTTCTCATCAATTAATGCTGGGTTGTAAGGTGACGCACCATAAACGTGATAAGTTGAAAGAACGATAACATTATTAATTCCGTACTTATGACTTAAATCTAATAGTTTTTGTGTGCCCAGTACGTTGGCGTTGTAACGACTCATTCTTGTTTCTTCACTTGATGAAATTCTGCCTAAGTGAATGACGCTATCAAAGTCATGACGTTTAAATAAATCTTCGAAGCCGCGTTTATTGAAATCTATTTTATAACTGGGAATATCATCGCTATGATAAGTTAATTTTCTAAAGTCTACTGCGACAATCTGGTAAGTATCTCGTAAACGGTTAATAATTTGCTGAGAGAGGGCGCCAGCAGCGCCAGTGACCAAAACCGTTTTTTTGGGTTTTCTTTTCTTTTTTAAGGAGGGGGGATTCTTGGTATTCATTGAAATATTCCTTTACGTTCTTCTAGTCCCTTTGCGGTGAGCGCATTAATTGCACTTTTGACCTTTTCTACTCGGCGAGTGATCTGTTCTTCTGTAAGATCTTCATTGGCGAAGTGAATCGGTTTGCCAAAGTTTAAAATGACTTTAGCAGGTAATACGACGGGAAGAGCGATTGGGGCATAGGGGATGCCGAGTAGTTTTGCCAGAGGCTTAATGTTTGCAAAAGCGGGAATGGTTTCTTCACAACCGACGACACCAACCGGAACAATAGGAGTGTTGTGTTTCATTGCAAGGTGGACAAAACCGTTGCCAAACCTCTGAAGTTGATAGCGATCTTTATAAAGTTTACCAGAGCCTCTGATGCCTTCTGGAAATGCGACAATAGCTTCGCCATTTTCAAGCATTTTTGCACAATTATCGGGGTCACCTAGTACTGCGCCAATTTGGTTTAAAAAGTTACCAAGAAAAGGGACTGTCGGAAAAAAACGCTCTATCATGGCGCGAGGCAGACGAGGTGTTTTTTTTCTATTTGCTAATGCGTAAGCGATGAGGGTTCCATCGATAGGTAACTGCCCGCTATGGTTTGCAATAATCAATACAGGGCCTGTATCTGGAACATTCTCGATACCTTTTGCTTCGACCCTGAAGTATTTATGGTATATGCCTGAAAACAGAGCGAGTACGATTTTGTTCGTGTCAGTGTTAAACCCCCATGGGTCATATCCTAGTGATCCAACAGGTTTGTTAATTTTATCTAATTGTTGGTTTAGTTCTTTAGTAACTAGCTTTTTTTTCAAGAATGACTTTAAACTCATTACATGTCCTTGGCGTAAAGAGACCGGTTTGACTAAGTTTCTTACCTAGTCTGGTTGGGTAAAATTAGCATAAAATTAAAAACGCTATTATTCCATAAAAGTAATAATTCTGCTTTGTGTTTTTAACACTTTGCCTTTAAATAATTGATCTTAATGTGTTAATGGCTGAGTTTGTCGTGTCAATATTCAGTGCAAATTGATCTGCATCATTACCGCTATAAAAATATATTGATAGATTTGAATTATACGTTTATGCGTTATTAGGCATAGACTTAAACGTTTAAAAATGAGCCGTAAGTAATGTCTTATTAAGTGAAAGAAGGCGTGTGAAGTCGTTTGATAATGTTGATCGTTGTATAGATCAAATCATTGAAACTGTTGGTGCTAATATTATGCTGGGTTTACCGTTGGGGCTTGGTAAACCTAACCACTTTGTTAATGTGTTATATGAGCGAGTTAACAATAAATCTCAATTAAAATTAAGAATAATAGCTGCACTCTCATTAGAAAAACCAAGGCTGAAAGAGAGTATGGGGGCTAAAATTCTTGTGCTTTTATTGAGTGCTTTTATTGAGTGCTTTTATTGAGTGCTTGCTTGGTGATTATGAGCGGCTTACATTCGCGCAGGATGTTCGATCTAATAAATTGCCTGAAAGTATTCAAGTGTCGGAGTGTTATTTTAAAGCGGGTGCAATGAAGCGCTGAGCTAGTGCTCAATAGTAATATGTATAGAATAATTATACGCTTTTATCGCGAGATTTAATGTTCAATGGTACAAACGCTCTTGCTCAAATGGTAGTAGAGGGTGTTAATTGTTTTAGTTTGAGTTGGAAGAAAACGACGTTGCTGTTTTGTGGTGAATCTGAAATAGTATGGTTTTAGTGTTTTGTATGCTTGCCATTATATTTATATATTCATTTCAGTGTCTATATCAGGGATAAACATGAAAAGAGTTTTTGTATTCGGTTTGAGTTATTTATTAAGTTTTAGTATTTCAGACGCGAGTGAGCTAAATCTTGTGGATGCGATTAAAGAGGGGGGGGCTGAGTTAAGTTTTAGAACCCGCTATGAAGATGTACAAGCTGCTCAAAAAGGCGCACAAGCTTTTACTTTACGATCAAGGTTAGCATTCGAAACCAAGCAATATAATTTATTTTCAGCGCTAATTGAGTTTGATGATATTACTGCTATACCTGATGACGAAAATTACTACACCGGAGATAATGGTCAGTTAGATGATGCGGTTATTCAGGATGCAGAGGGTACTGAATTGAATCGTATTTGGTTGGCGTATGACATATCTAATACGAATATAAAATACGGGCGACAAAATGTATCCTTAGATAATGAACGTTTTTTTGGTAAAGATGCTTGGCGTCAAAATGAGCAGACGTTTACCGGGCTCAGCATTAGTAATGAAAGCCTGAACTATCTACGCATACGGCTGGCTCAGTTAAATCAGATTGAGGGGGTTGAAGGCGAGTCAAACTCCAGAGGGAAAAGAGATCTGAATGCCCAGCTCGTTAATATTGAATATAGAGGGTTTCCTAATAGTAAATTGGCTTTGTATAGTTATTGGTTGGATAGTGATTATGTAAATAATCAGGAGGATACCGTGACATATGGTGTGCGTTATTCTGGACACATCAAAAATTCACCCGAAATAGATTATGTCCTTGAATATGCCAAGCAAAATGATGTAGATGGTAATGCGCTTAACTATTCAGCTGATTATGTGCTTATCGATTTTGGTGTAGCATATAACAATATTCGCCTGGGCTTGGGGCAGGAAGTATTGGAGGCTGATGGTCAGGGTTATTTTGTGACGCCTCTGGCGAGCCTGCACAACTTTCAAGGGTGGACTGACCAATTTCAAAATCAAGGGCTAGGTAATGTCGTAGGCGGTATGCAGGATCGATACTTCAGTTTAGGGTTTTCCTGTTCAGAGCACTTTCGAGTAAAGAGTATTTATCATCAATTTGAATCGGAAAGTCAAAGTTCGGGGTTCGGCGATCTTGGCTCTGAGTGGGGAGTGGAGGTTAGTGGTGAGGTGAATGAATATAGTTTTAATATCAAATATGCAGAATACAAACGTGATAACTTTGGCGTGGATACTGAAAAATTGTGGCTTAGTGTTGGGGCAAAGTTCTAAGTTACTAATTGCGTGAACAACGTAATATCAAGAATTCTTGTTTCCCATTTTTAACTTCAGTATTAGGCCAAATAGCATTTGCATTACTTAGAATTGCTTCGTTCCGAGCTAGAATTTGAAGTTCTTCAGCAATCGCTTTTTGTGAGCGAGAGATAAAAAAGGTGGTAGTTTTAGTTTCGAAGGACATTTCTTTCAGTGTTTTGCAGGTGTTTGAATTCTGCTCACTAGCCGGAAATACTGGTGTGTGATTCGCCAACGTGATGTGGTGTTTCCCAGGTAAAGGCTCTACAAATGAGCATGAAATCAGTGTTAATAATACGAATAGTGATGACAGAGTATATAGAAAGTTATTTTTCATGTTGAGTTTCAAAAACCATAAGCGATAATGCTTCTTTTTTTAAGATAAGATGAACAATGAGTTTACAGTATAAAATTGTACCGGTAACCGCTTTTGAGCAAAATTGCTCTATTCTTTGGTGTGATATAACCAAGGAGGCTGTCGTGGTTGACCCCGGTGGTGATATTCCCAAGATACTTGCAGCTGTCCAGCAAGCTGATTTAACCCTGACAAAGATTATTTTGACGCATGCGCATATTGACCATGCTGGTGCGACAGCGGAGTTATCTGAATCGTACAAGTTACCCATTGAGGGTCCGCAAGAAGAAGATAAATTCTGGATAGACTCCTTGCCTCAACAAAGCCAGATGTTTGGTTTTCCACCGGTAAAAGTATTTACACCTACACGATGGTTGAATCAAGATGATTGTATCAAAGTAGGTCACGAGGTTTTGAATGTACTTCATTGTCCAGGCCATACGCCAGGGCATGTGGTTTTTTATCATGAAGCATCAAAACTAGCCATAGTCGGGGATGTTCTATTTCAGGGTTCTATTGGTCGAACAGATTTTCCTAAAGGAGATTTTGATACTTTGGCTAATTCTATTCGCACTCAGTTATGGGTTTTACCTGATGAAGTGAAATTTATTCCAGGGCATGGGCCTATGTCTACCATCGGGCATGAAAAAGCGACCAACCCATTTGTTGGTGGTTATGGTTAAATGGCGTTGAATTTAAGCTAGGGTTAATTGCCTTGCTTTAAATTGCTAACGTCCTATCTCAATACTTAATATACGTTTATAACGAAAGGTTTTTGAATGTCTCAAACAGTAAGAACTCGAATTGCGCCTTCACCAACGGGTGACCCTCATGTTGGTACGGCTTATATAGCACTTTTTAATATGTGCTTCGCTAAGCAGCATGGCGGAAAATTCATTCTTCGGATTGAAGATACCGATCAAGCACGTAGCACGCCAGAGTCAGAAAAAGATATTCTAGATTCTTTGAGGTGGTTGGGACTTGATTGGGATGAAGGGCCAGATGTCGGTGGAGAGTTTGGTCCTTATCGCCAAAGTGAGCGGAAAAATGACTACCGTGCTTATGCGGAACAGTTGGTTGAGCAAGGCGATGCCTATTACTGTTTTAGAACACCTGAAGAGCTGAATATTATACGAGAAGAGCGTAAAGCTTCAGGTCTTAATCCCGGTATTAAAGGTGATCTTGAGCTTTCTACAGAAGAAGTTAAAGCGCGTTTAGATAATGGCGATTTGCATGTTATTCGTATGAAGGTGCCTGATGAAGGTACGTGTGTGATTAATGACATGTTGCGTGGCACGATTGAAATCGACTGGTCACAAGTAGATTGTCAAATATTGTTGAAATCTGATGGTATGCCGACCTATCATCTTGCGAATGTTGTAGATGACCATCTAATGGCCATTACACATGTAATTCGTGGTGAAGAGTGGATTAATTCGGCGCCTAAGCATCAGTTGTTGTATCAATATTTTTCATGGACGATGCCTGAGCTTTGCCATATGCCATTATTGAGAAATCCTGATAAGAGTAAATTGAGTAAGCGTAAGAATCCAACGAGCGTGAGCTATTATGAACGAGCAGGCTTCTTACCCGAAACTGTTGTTAATTATCTCGGGCGTATGGGGTGGTCGATGCCAGATGAACGCGAAAAATTTACCTTGTCTGAAATGATTGAAAATTTCGATATTAAGCGTGTCTCTCTAGGAGGGCCTATTTTTGATGTTGAAAAGCTTAAGTGGCTGAATGGCTTATGGATTAGAGAAAACTTAAGTGCTGCAGAGTTTGTTGAGCGTGCCAAAAATTGGGCGTTTAATGAAAAGACGCTGTTGCCATTGGTAGAGTTGGTGCAGGGGCGTGTCGCAACGTTAACAGATATTTTACCGCTTTCAGGATTTATGTTTTCAGGTATGTTGAATCTTAATCAGACGGATTTTGAACATAAAAAGCTCGAAGTTGGGCAGGTGAAACGTGTGCTTCAGTTTACTTTATGGAAACTAGAAGCTCAGAGGCATTGGGGTAAGGATGCTATTTTTAGTGACATTAAATCTCTGGCTATGGTGATGGAACTAAAATTAGGTGATTTTATGCAACCTATTTTTGTCGCCATTGCTGGTACACCTGATTCATGGTCTGTTGTAGAGTCTATGGATAAATTAGGGCCAGATATGACACGCGCGCGTCTTCGTCATGCTGTTAATGTGCTAGAGGGTTTCTCAAAAAAGGAAACAAAAAAGGTTGAGAAAGAGTACCAAGCGATCACTAAAAAGCTGACTGAAAAAGAAAGTGAAAAATAATAAAAAAATCGATTGACTCAATGGGGTGTCTTCAATATTATACGCCCCGTTGAACGACGTAGTGCAGGTGTCTAGCAGTTAGGACGCTATGTACTGAGTTGATGCCACGAGTAGTAAATTTTACTGCAAAGGGGCCATAGCTCAGCTGGGAGAGCGCGACGCTGGCAGCGTTGAGGTCTGCGGTTCGATCCCGCATGGCTCCACCAACTAAAGTTCAAAACTGTTTATGTCCCCTTCGTCTAGAGGCCTAGGACACCGCCCTTTCACGGCGGTAACAGGGATTCGACTTCCCTAGGGGACGCCATACTAAACCGGTAATCACTTGTGATTACCGGTTTTTTTATGTCTGCAATAAAAATATCATTAAACTTCTTCTCTATTTTGAATACTTAGGTGTTAGTGATTATATGCTTACGTATTAAATTAAGACTGAATACCTACGTTCTTGTTTAATTCTTTGTTTTGACCATGTCATTTTTTTGACCTTAGTGCATTTTTTAAAACTAAATGACGAATAAACTGTATTCGTTTGTTAATTTAAAAGTTCTTTAATAATGATTTGTCTAACTTATGTTTTTATAACTGCTTGAAATTATTGCAGAAAAATTATTTTCAATTGTTTTTTTTGATGTTTGTGTTTTCTGGCACGAATATGGCTTTATATAAGTTATAAGAAACAACAATGATTAATAATTGACGAAACTTAAGAATAGGAAAACATAATGTCAGCAGAAATTAGAGATATTCGAAGTGCACGTTTAGCAAAGTTAAATGCAGAAAAGGAACTTATGGATTATATGGTTTGGACCATGACGCATGAAAATGATCCACATGAATTACATGCTGATCCTATTGCAGTGTTTCGTGAAGAAATGAACGCGCGCCGACTTCGAGTAGCCTAATCAAGCTTTCATATTAAGAAAAAAAATACCGCCGAGCTCATTATAAAGCTCGGTCTATTGGTTCTTCTCTTAAGAATGTCCGATTAGTTTTATGTAGTACGGTGTGCTTTGGCCTGAAGCTTTATTAGCATAACGAACTGCGGTTAGGGTAATGATAGAATCATTACCCTAACAACCTCTGAATTAATTCTTTAATCGTTTTAGCTAGGCGCTATCTTAGCCACCAATTCTCGATACCTAATTTGTAAATCGGTTGAGATTTAGGTCTTCCAAATTTATTCCATGATGCAAGTCTGTGATAATCAAGGTGCCAGTTCGGAATAGTGTAGTGGCTCCATAACAAAACTCTATCTAAAGCACGCATGGCATCGATAAGCTCTGGTCGTCCTTTTGCGCTGATGACTGAGTCCACGAGCGCATCAATCGCGGGATGGTTAACGCCTGAATAGTTTTGGCTACCTGCAATGTCGACATTGCTTGAATGAAAGTAATCACGTTGCTCATAGCTCGGTGCATTGCCTTGAGATAAAGAATAGGTTGTCATATCAAAATCAAAATTGTCCATCCGAACTTTATACTGAGTTGCATCGACCAGCCTAGCTGTTGCTGTAATACCTATTCTTTCAAGATTTTTAATAAATGGCATGATAAGTCGTTGAATACCTGCTTGCCGTACGAGTATTTCAAACTGAAAAACCTGATTACTCTGAGTATTTGTTAGTTTTCCATTTTTAACGTTCCAGCCAGCTTCTTTTAAAAGTGTGAGTGCCTGTTTTGTTTGTTTTCGAATATTACCATCCCCAGAGGTCGAAGATAATGTAAACGGCTGGCTAAATAGCTTTGAAGGAAGTGAAGTCTTAAAAGGCTCGAGCAGTACTAGTTCTTTAGGGCTGGGTAAATCTCGAGCGGCAAAGTCAGAGTTAGGGAAATAACTTTGGTTTCGTGCATAGGCTTGGTTGAAAAGTGCTTTATTCGTCCATTCAAAATCAAACATTAAACTAAGTGCTTGTCTGACTTTTACATCTTGAAATAGTGCTTGGCGTGAATTGAAGAAAAACCCTTGCGTGGTGGAAGGAATATGATGGTCAATCTCTTCTTTGAGCACTTGTCCGTTTTTAAGGGCGGGGAAGTCATAAGCTTTTGCCCAATTTTTTGCCATGTAATCATAAAATAGATCAAAATCTCCGGCTTTAAAGGCTTCGAAAGCTACCGATTGGTCTCTGTAATATTCGACCTTTATTTTGTCAAAATTGAATCGGCCTTGATAGGCGTTTAGCTTATGCCCCCAGAAGTCTGACTTTCTTTTTAGTGTGAGGGAGTTACCTATGTCAAAGGTGCCCACTTCATAAGGGCCGCTTAATAATGGTTTAATTTGAGTGCTGCGTTCAAAGTCTCTGAACTCCCAAAAGTGTTTTGGTAGCACGGGCATTTCACCGATACGTAAAATATTAGCGCGCTGGTTTGCTTCTTTAAATTCAACACGAACAACACTAGGGCTTTTAGCAGAAATGCTAGCAATGCCAAATAAGGATTGTTGGAATCGAGGGTGGCCTTTTTCTATGAGTGTTCTAAATGAGTACACAACATCATCGGCATCTATTTTATGACCATCATGAAAATAAGCATTCGCTCTTATTTTAAATTCTACCCATTTTACATTATTTGGGTAAGTGAGTGACTCCGCTATTAAACCGTACGCACTTTGTGGCTCATCACCAGAAGGGGAGTAGCTTCCTGTTCCTATGAGAAGTGTTTCATTTAATTCAGAAAAACCATATATGAATTGGCCAGCAGTGTTAAATGGGCTGGTGCCTTTAAGTGTGTAAGGGTTAAGTGAGTCAAAGGTCCCAAAGCCCATCAGCTTAAGTTGTCCGCCCTTTGGTGCATCTGGGTTGACGTAATCGAAGTGTTTAAAATCTGTGGGATACTTTAGGTCACCATGAAGCGCAAAACCGTGCTGAGTGGTTAGTCCTTTTGCTTGTATCAGTGTAGAAGAAAATAAAATGCACAGTAAAACGATTTTTGCTTTAACTAAATTCATAATTAGATATTCGTATTATTAAAATGAATGAGTATGGGTGGTTAAAAATTGATGACTAATCATTTTTAGTCTACAGAATACTTAGTGTTAAGTATGCTTGCAGGGGTACTAAAAATGACTAGTTTCACATTATTAGTTTAAAACACAATGCATTGGTAATTGAATGATTTGGTTCTAGGTGAAGGCGGTTTGCAAGAAAAGATCAATGGTAATGCAATGATTGGTCATTGAGACTCGCTGGTAGTTCTTTATCCTAGAAGTTGTAGGTAATACTAAAAACATAGAACGCTATATCTATTATAAATAGGGTAACAAAGGATAAAGATAATGATAAATGAAGCGCTTATATTTGATGCGATACGTACCCCTCGCGGCAGAGGAAAAGCCTCTGGCGCGTTGCATGAGGTGAAGCCAGTTACTCTGTTGACAGGTTTGCTGAATAGTTTACAAGAAAGAAATCAATTTGATACTGCAGAAGTTGATGACATCGTCATGGGGTGTGTGACAGCAGTGGGAGATCAAGGCGCCGTAATTTCCAAAACGGCAGCGCTGGCTGCGGGTTGGAATGATGATGTTGCAGGTGTTGTGCTTAATCGTTTTTGCGCTTCTGGTTTAGAAGCTGTAAACACTGCCGCGATGAAAATTCGTTCTGGTTGGGAGCACCTTGTTGTTGCGGGTGGAGTGGAATCTATGTCGCGTGTACCAATGGGAAGTGATGGAGGAGCGTGGGCAATGGACCCGCAAACTAATTTTAAAACAGGTTTCATGCCTCAAGGAATTGGTGCGGATCTAATTGCTATGTTAGGTGGGTATTCACGTTCTGATGTGGATGCTTTTGCCGTACGTTCCCATCAAAAAGCCGCTGCAGCTTGGCAAAGAAAAGCATTTGAAAAATCAATTATTCCAGTTTTGGATCAGAATGGTTTCATGATTTTAGATCATGATGAGCTTATTCGTGCTGATAGCTCTCTTGAAACACTTGCGAAACTTAAGCCATCCTTCCAAATGATGGGAGAAATGGGGTTTGATAGCGTTGCTAAAGCGCAGTATCCGCAGATCGAGTCGATTGCACATATTCACTCTCCAGCCAACTCATCCGGTATTGTGGATGGCGCAGCAGCGTTATTAATTGGTAGTGAGCATGCGGGAAAGCAGTTTGGAATGAAGCCTAGGGCGCGCGTTGTGTCTACGGCGGTGGTTGGAACCGAGCCAACTATTATGTTGACTGGCCCAGGCCCGGCTGCGCGAAAAGCACTAAAAGTTGCCGGTATGTCGGTTGAGGATATTGATCTATTTGAAGTAAATGAGGCGTTTGCTTCGGTTGTTATGCGTTTTATAGATGAAATGGGTATTAGCGACGATATTGTCAATGTAAACGGTGGTTCTATTGCGATGGGGCATCCTTTAGGCGCAACGGGTGCGATGATTTTAGGCACTTTACTGGATGAGCTGGAAGCGCGTGATTTAAAGACGGGCCTAGCTACTTTATGTGTAGGTGGTGGAATGGGTATTGCCACCATAATTGAGCGTGTTTAAACATCCTGATTTTAATTAATTAGAGAATAGAGAAACTAAAATGACTTCAGTTATATATGAAAAAGATCAGGATAATATTGTTCACCTGATTTTAGATAAACCAAATGCCGGTGCTAACCTAATGGATGCTGAGTTTACTGCATCTTTCGTCGCTGCTGTTAAAAAACTAAGAGAAGATAATTGGTCGGGTGTTTTATTTCGGTCTGCAAAAACAACTTTTTTTGCAGGGGGGAGCTTAGATGACTTGCATGCAACGACCAAAGAAAATGCTCAGCTGCTTTTTGATATGGTGACGCAGTTAAAACTTGCGATGCGTGAATTGGAAACTTCAGGAAAACCAGTAGTTGCCTGTATTAATGGAGCTGCATTAGGCGGGGGCTGGGAGCTAGCTCTGGCCTGCCATTATCGTGTCGCGTTAAGTAATGGTGTGACCTTAGGGTTGCCAGAAGTTACCTTAGGTTTATTACCCGGCGGTGGTGGTGTGGTTCGTATGTCTCGACTCTTAGGCTTGCAAGGTGCATTACCTTATTTGACAGAAGGTAAGCAGTTTAAGCCTGCTCAAGGTCAAAAGCTGGGTTTAATTGATGAAGTCGTTGATACGGAAGAAAGTTTGATTAGTGTTGCGATTAATTGGATTAAAGCGAACCCTAAGGTACAGCAACCTTATGATGTAAAAGGTTATAAAGTGCCTGGCGGTACCCCAACAACACCATCATTAGCTAAAATGTTACCGATAGCGCCAGCGATGATGCGCGTACAAACAAAGGGTACGATGCCAGCACCGGAGTCAATTCTATCTGTGATGGTAGAAAGCTTACAGGTTGATATTGATGCGGCGATGCGAATTGAAACGCGTTACTTTGTTGAGCTGGTGTGCTCTCAAGTGGCAAAAAATATGATCGGCACTTTATGGTTTCAATTGAATGAAATTAAAGCGGGAGCAAGTCGGCCTAAAGATATTGAAAAATCTAAAATTAAAAAAGTAGGCGTATTAGGTGCTGGGATGATGGGGGCGGGTATTGCGTATTCATCTGCATTAAAAGGTATTGATGTCGTTTTGAAAGATATTTCGCTTGAAAGCGCTGAAAAGGGAAAGGCGTACTCTCAAACAATCCTAGATAAAAAGGTTAAAAAGAAGCGCTTAAAAGCAGAAAAACGGGATGCCATTCTAAATTCCATTAAAGCTACAGCCAATGCTGAAGATTTGAAAGGGTGTGATTTAATCATTGAGGCCGTGTTTGAAGATCGAGGCTTAAAAGCAAAAGTCACCCAAGAAGCGGAAGCTCAAATTGAGTCATCTGCAGTGTTTGCATCAAATACTTCTACATTGCCGATTACAGGCTTAGCTGAAGCATCTAGTCGCCCTGAAAATTTTGTTGGTCTGCATTTCTTTTCGCCGGTCGATAAAATGCCCTTAGTTGAAATTATCAGTGGTGAGCAAACGTCTAATGAGACTTTAGCTAAAGCTTACGATTTCGTCCTTCAAATTGGAAAAACACCGATTGTCGTGAATGATAGTCGTGGATTTTTTACCTCTCGGGTATTTGGTACGTTTGCAAATGAAGGCATCGCTATGTTGGGCGAAGGCATTCCTGCGGCAGCCATAGAAAATGCTGCATTTCTGGCAGGCTACCCTGTAGGGCCTTTAGCTGTCACAGATGAAGTAAGCCTAACACTGGTTGAAAAAATTCGTAATCAAACGATTAAAGATCTTCAAGAGGAAGGGAAGCCGTATCCCGTACATCCTTCAGACTCGGTGGTTGACCGAATGCTTGAAGCTGGTCGGTCAGGTAAATTAAGTGGTGCAGGTTTTTATTCTTATCCCGAAAATGATTCGACAAAGGGGAGGAAGAAGCACCTGTGGGATGGTTTGAGTGAGAAGTTTGAAAATAAAGATTCTGCTTATACAGTTGAAGAAATCAAAGACCGTTTATTATATATCCAGGCAATTGAAACGGTACGTTGTGTTGATGAGCAGGTATTAACAAGCGTGCGTGACGCAAACATCGGCTCAATTATGGGGATTGGTTACCCTATATGGACCGGGGGTATTTTGCAATTTATTAATCAGACTGGGTTACCTGAATTTATTAAGCGTGCAGAGGTGCTAACAGAGCAGTGCGGTGAACGTTTTACCGTACCTGAGCGTTTAAGAGCGATGGCCAGAGACGGACTTACGTTTAAAGATTAATGCTTCAATAGAGAGTCTACCGTTAGTGAAATACTGAAAAGCTCATGGCCGATAAATTTGTTAGATCGGCCATGAATACAAATGCACTTCTTACTAGAACGCCTGAAGGATAAAAACATGATTAAACGTACTGTATTTGAATCAGAACATGAAATGTTTCGTGAAAGTTTTCGCAAGTTTTTGGAAACTGAGGCAGTTCCTTATCACGCACAATGGGAAAAAGATGGGCAAGTATCGCGTGAGTTATGGTCAAAAGCAGGTGCGCATGGATATTTATGCCCAACTGTTCCGGAAGCATATGGTGGTGTAGAAGCAGACTTTCGGTACAACGCCGTGGTTGATGAGGAAATAGCAAGGTTGGGGTTAAGTGGTATCGGTTTTGGTTTGCATTCTGATATCGCAGTGCCTTATATCATGGCGTACGGCTCAGAAGAGCTAAAACAGAAGTACCTTCCTGGTTGTGTTAATGGTGATATTGTTACTGCTATTGCAATGACCGAACCGGGTACGGGTTCTGATTTGCAAGGTATTAAAACGAACGCAGTAAGTGATGGCGATCACTATATTCTAAATGGCTCAAAAACATTTATTACCAATGGGCAAATGGCTGACTTAGTCATTGTTGTAGCAAAAACTAACCCAGAGGCAGGATCAAAGGGGACGAGCCTTTTATTAGTCGAAGCAAATAGTGAAGGGTTTGAAAAAGGTCAGAATCTCGAAAAAATCGGTATGAAAGCGCAAGATACTTCCGAACTATTTTTCCAGGATGTCAGAGTGCCTAAAGAGAACCTTCTAGGGGCTGAAGGAATGGGGTTTATCTATTTGATGCAGGAGTTGCCGCAAGAGCGTTTGTCGGTGGCATTGAACGCCATCGCGAGTGCAGAGTCAATCCTTGAGCAAACCATTAACTATGTGAAAGAACGAAAAGCGTTTGGACGCTCAATATCATCATTTCAAAATACTCAGTTTAAAATTGCCGAAATGTCAGCAGATATTACGATGGCGAGAGTGTTTGTGGATAAATGCCTGGAGTTATTGGTCGAAAAACAGCTAGATGTGGTGACAGCGGCAAAGCTTAAATTACTGACCACAGAGATGCAGTGTGATGTGATTGATGAATGCCTACAGTTGCATGGTGGTTATGGTTATATGCTCGAATATCCCGTGGCGCGTGCTTATGCTGATGCGCGTGTTCAAAAAATATACGCAGGCACCAACGAAGTGATGAAACTAATTATCGGTAGAAGCTTGGTTTAATGTCGCACAGCTTAAATAGTAATAGGTCGTAGCTGAATAATACGGCCTTATTATCGAAAAGCTGAGAATGAGAAATTGAAAGTAATAAAGGAGAGTGAATGACTTTGCCACTGAAAGGAATAAAGATTCTAGACTTTACCACATTGCTGCCGGGGCCATATGCCACGCAGTTACTTGCTGATATGGGGGCAGATGTTCTGCGTATCGAGTCACCAACTCGGCCAGATCTCGTAAAGTTTATGCCGCCAATGGTAGGTGAAGGTAAGAATAAAGTGTCGGCGGTGCATGCGAGCCTTAATCGAAATAAACAATGTATTGCTGTTGACCTTAAAAGTGATAAAGCGAAAGAAATTATCCATAGGCTAATAAAAGAATACGATATTGTGATCGAGCAATTTCGGCCAAATGTAATGCAGCGCCTTGGTTTGGACTACGAGTCATTGAAGAAAATACAGCCTAAATTGATTTATTGCTCCATCACTGGATATGGTCAAACGGGTCCTTTAAAGGATAGAGCAGGGCATGATATTAATTATTTAGCCTTGTCGGGTTTGGCAAGTTATTCCGGCCGCAAAGAAACAGGGCCCATTTTGTCTGGTACGCAAATAGCCGATATAGCTGGAGGTTCGCATCATGCGGTCATGGCGATTCAAGCGGCGATTATTCAGCGGTCCGCTTCAGGTGGCGGACAATATTTAGACATCAGTATGAGTGATGCAGCGCTTGCGTTGACAACGATGTTTGGTGCGAGCGCCTTAGCGAGTGGAATATCTCCAAAGCTGGGAGGGGAGATGCTAAATGGCGGCTTGTTTTATGATTATTATGAAACATCTGATGGTCGTTATCTATCATTGGGTAGTTTAGAGCCGGTGTTTGCGATCAAGGTGCTTGAGGCATTAGATATGAATGAATGGGCGACCAAATTATCTGATCAGCGATTTGACGTTCAAAACGAAGTGCGCGATAAATTTAAAGTGGTGTTCAAGGAGCACTCTTTAGAATATTGGCTTGCTATATTTGAACCTTTAGATGCTTGTGTAGAGCCAGTGTTGACGACAGAAGAAGCATTTTCACACCCTCATTTTATTGAGCGTGGAATGATCTCCAGTGCTTTAATGGAAGAAGGGGGGAGCACCCCTCAGCTAAATTCTGCTTTACCTTTTCGCTCAGATAAAATACATCAAGCGGGAAAAGGCGTGGGGGCCGATACAGATAAAGTTTTGAAAAAGATTGGCTTTGAGAGTGCTGAAATTAATGTATTGAGAGCCGAGCGAATTATCAAATAGCGCGTCTATATTCAACCTTGAGTAAAGAGATTCTTTTGATTACTGATCATTCTGGGTGTGCTTGCCTACTTTTTGCTCTACAATAGCGCCCCCAAATTGACCTATCCCGCAGGTAATACTTTTGACACATGCTAATTTCTCAACGCTAAAATTAAAGCAAGGCTTATTAGAAAACCTTGAAACACTTGGGTATTTGAATATGACGCCTATCCAAGCGCAGAGTATTCCATTGATTTTAGAAGGTAAAGACGTGATTGCTCAGGCAAAAACCGGCTCAGGAAAAACTGCGGCTTTTGGTTTAGGGCTTTTGCAGAATCTTGAAGTAAAGCGTTTTAGAGTTCAGACGCTTGTACTGTGTCCAACTCGTGAATTAGCTGACCAGGTTGCGAAAGAGGTGCGCCGATTAGCGCGTGGTATTCACAATATTAAAGTCTTAACTTTATGTGGTGGGAAGCCTTTTGGACCTCAGATTGGTTCACTCGAACATGGCGCTCATATTATAGTTGGCACACCTGGAAGAGTAGAAGAGCATCTGACAAAGGGTACACTAAACCTTGACCATCTCAATACTTTTGTTTTGGATGAAGCGGATCGCATGTTAGAAATGGGTTTCCAATCTGCGTTGGATGCCATTGTCGACTTCGCTCCAAGAAAACGACAAACTTTATTATTTAGCGCAACATTTCCTGATCAAATCGCATCCATTGCAAACAACATAATGAAGCAGCCAGAGCGAGTGAGTGTGGCTGAAGCGCATAGTACAAATACGATTAAGCAGCATTTTTATAAAGTCGACGATAACGATCATCGTATGGTGGCAGTACGACTATTACTTCAGAAGCATCGTCCAAAATCGGCAATCATTTTTTGCAATACTAAAATTGAAACGCAAGAGGTCGCAGACGAGTTATTTGGACGTGGATTTTCTGCGATGGCGATTCATGGTGATTTAGATCAAAAAGATCGTGATCAGGTATTAGTTCGTTTTGCGAGCAAATCTCTTTCGGTTTTAGTCGCTACGGATGTTGCGGCGCGAGGCTTAGATATAGATACCTTGAATTTAGTGATTAATTACCATCTGTCCAGAGACTCGGAAGTGCATGTGCATCGAGTTGGTCGAACAGGGCGTGCAGGTAATTCTGGGATGGCTTGTTCACTTTATAGTGAAAAAGAAAGCTATAAAGTGTCGGTAATAGAGCAAGAAAATAACTTAACTGTTAAACCAGAAGAGCTGCCCTCGATTAATCATCTAGATAAACCAATTGATTCACCCTCAATGGTTTGCTTCCAAATTGATGGTGGAAAGAAGCAAAAACTTCGTGCTGGGGATATTTTAGGTGCGCTAACAAGCGCGGGTGGCATAGCGGGTGACCAGGTAGGTAAAATTAACTTATTTGATAATAGAGCTTATGTAGCGGTAGAGGTGAATGCTGCTAATGTCGCGTTTAAAAAATTGAGTGACGGAAAAATGAAAGGACGTTCCTTTCGTGTGCGTTGGATGCGTTAGGCTCTTATGTAATATTGCTTGGTTTTAGAACTGTATTAACTTTCGGGTATTCGATGTTGATACAGTTTTTGTAGTGATTAGGTTTCAAAGCGGAAGGTGACTCTTGTGAAAAAAATAATGTCACTTGCTCGTGCTCGAAATCAAAATTCATACTAATATCTCCACTTTCAAGGTCGTCATCTAGACTGTAACCTACTTGAGTAAATTCCCCAGATGAAAGTGCTCCGCCACTTAAAATAATACGTCTTCTATGAGAGAAAGGAGTTGTGGAGTATTAATTCTTGTTGTTATATTTGCTTGAATCACTTTAAATCCTCGATTAGGCAGATTCCTCGTGTATATGGCAAATCAGCTACCTTTTATTATGTGGCTATTTTCATAAGCTGCCCTCGACTCATTAGTCATTCCAATTACTCTTTCAAATCCACTAGTACTGTAAAAGCGTTGCATATTAATCAAGTTTTTTGCATTTTTGCATTTTTGCATTTTTGCTGTAATTATGACGCGCTCTTCGTTTGCTGAATTAATTGAAAAGGGAGAAAATCTATTATTGGCAAAGGCTTCTCCTGTTTAATTTGATCGTCTTTTGCTATGAAGATCTGCCCCTTTAAAAACGTCATTTAAAACCGCTCAAATAAATCATGATATCTTAGAATTGGTAAGTTGAACGTTAGGAGCCTAAAAGATTCGCATAAAAATTACATCTATCGGTCTAGGAGAAGTGGAATTCCTATAAATTCAGACTAAAGTTAATTCATGAATAAATTTGAATTTAAGTGGCACAAAGAACTTAAGTCCTTCTTTAAATGGTATTAAAGTTTAATAACTATGATGAGAGCCTGGTGATGAATGAGGAAAGTATAAAGTTGGATGGCGTTGTAAATATTGCCAAGGCAGAAACATTATTTCACGAAATGGAAGAAATTGTCCGACAGAACCATCCCGTTAAAATTTATGCGCCAGAAGTCACTCGAGTCGATACCGCTGCTCTGCAATTAATTGCTAGTTTTATTGCTCATATGAAAAATGCAGGTACCACGGTCGAATGGGACGGCGTTTCTAACGAATTAATTGCTGCGGCTAAGTTGTTAGGCATGGAACAAGCTTTAAAATTGTGAACATATAGACGACGTAATACAAAAATTTTGATCAAGAACTAACTGGAGAGAGAAATGGCAACAATATTGGCAGTGGATGACTCTGCCTCAATGAGACAAATGGTTTCATTTACATTGAAGGGGGCGGGTTATGATGTGATCGAAGCTGAAGATGGCCAAAAAGCACTTGATAAAGCGAAGGGTAGTGCGGTTGATCTAGTGCTCACAGATGTCAATATGCCGGTCATGGATGGAATTGAATTGGTTAAAAATTTAAGGACATTACCTGATTATAAATTTACACCGATTCTTATGTTAACAACAGAATCAGCGGGTGATAAAAAGGTTCAGGGTAAAAATGCTGGTGCAACAGGCTGGTTAGTAAAACCCTTTAATCCTGAACAGTTGCTCGCAACGATAAAAAAAGTTATGGGCTAGTTATTCTGGCACTTAAACCCAAAAAATAAAATGGATTTGAATCGTCAATTCCAACTCTCCCAAGCGTGTGTGAGCACGCAAAGAATAGGTCATTGGTTATGAGCGTCGACTTAAGTCAGTTTCATCAGGTTTTTTTTGAAGAAAGCTATGAAGGGTTGGATGTTATGGAGTCCGCTCTTCTTAATATTGATATATCTGCAATAGATGATGAAACCATTAATGAAATTTTTCGAGCAGCTCATTCAATAAAAGGTGGTAGTGGCACTTTTGGATTTAAAGAAATTGCTGACTTTACGCATGTCGTTGAAACGCTTTTAGATTTAATACGCTCAGACCAGTTCGAAATGAAAGCAGATCATGTCGATTTGTTTTTAAAATCTGTTGATTGTATTCGAACGATGATTAATCAGTTCGAAAGTGGCATTAGTTGTGACTTAGAGGTCGCTAACGAGCTTAAAGTTGCTTTCACTGTATTGCTTGATGGCGAAGGCGCGACGGATAGCGATTCTAATCAGGATGGCTTAAAGAAGACGGGTGAATCTCATGAGAGTAAGTTGGGCGCTGACGGTTGGCAAATCTATTTTAAACCAGAGCTTGATATTTTACGAACGGGTAATGACCCTGTTCGAATGTTTCGTGAATTAGCAGAATTGGGTGAATTGTCAGTAGTTGCGGAAACGGGTGAAATTCCTTCTATTTCAGATATAGACCCTGAATCTTGTTATATGGCCTGGAATTTAACGCTCCTTGGGGGGGCAACCGAAGCGCAGATTAATGAGGTGTTTGAATGGGTGGTTGATGACTCGGAATTGGTTATTACACCACTTATGCCAACAGATGAGCAAGAGACGAACTCTAACGAAGACGAACATGAAGCCATCACTACCTCTACCTCTGATCCTGATGAGAAAGAAGAAATAACAGATAAAGAAATTGCTGATGTAAAGCAATCGGAAACTAAAAAAGTTGTCGCCAAAAAAGAGGTTAAAACAGAAAGTGCATCCATTCGTGTTGGAACTGACAAAATTGATGATTTAATTAATATGGTTGGCGAATTAGTCATTACTCAATCTATGTTAGAGGAGTTGGGTAAAGAATTTAAGATAGAGAACTTGCCTAAACTGATGGAAGGTTTGGCACAACTCAGTATGCATACACGTGAATTACAAGAGAATGTAATGCGTATCCGTATGCTTCCTATTAGTTTCGCCTTTTCACGCTTTCCTCGTTTAGTTCATGATATGAGTAAGAACTTAAATAAGAAAGTAGAGCTAGTGTTACTGGGAGAGCAAACAGAACTTGATAAAACAGTGATGGAACGAATTGGTGATCCTCTGGTGCATCTTGTTAGAAATTCTTTGGATCATGGCCTAGAACTTCCTGAGCAACGATTGGCTGCTGGTAAAGATGAAATGGGTAAAATTACCCTAAATGCCTTTCACCAAGGTGGGAATATTATTATTCAGATAATTGATGATGGTGCAGGGCTAAATAAAGATCGGATTTTATCGAAAGCAATTGAAAATGGCTTGGTATCAGCCAGTGACGAGCTATCTGATGATCAAATTAACGATTTGATTTTCTTACCAGGATTTTCCACTGCCGAAGCGGTGACGGATATTTCTGGGCGAGGTGTTGGAATGGATGTCGTGCGAAGAAATATTCAGGAGCTGAATGGCTCAGTAGAAGTTGAGTCGACAGAAGGTGAGGGAAGTGTATTTACGATCCGTTTACCATTAACACTTGCTATCCTGGATGGACAGCTAATTAGTGTTGGTGAGCAGGTTTATATTTTTCCTTTGGTTTCGATTGTTGAATCGATTCAGACGCATGATCAGATGATACATCGCGTTTCTGGAGGGTGTGATGTATTGCGTCTAAGAAATGAATATATTCCAATCGTTAAACTTTGGGACGTTTTTAACATTAAGCCAAAACATGAAACGGTTGAGGATGGACTACTTGTTATCGTGGAAGGCGATAACATTAAAATTGCAGTTTTGGTGGATGACTTGCTTGGCCAACAACAAGTGGTTATAAAAAGTATTAGAGAAAATTATCGCCCTGTACATGGCGTATCTGGTGCTACTATTTTAGGGAATGGTACGGTTTCACTTATTCTTGATATCAGCGGATTAATCAAACTAGCCGGAGTAGGGCGAGATACCTATAAGAAAATTAGCGACACCAACGATACCGAAGCAGCATAATAATACGCTTAAAGGCTGAGTAATATGAATAAAGAAACCGAAAATGATATGGACAAAATTAATAATGAACTCTCTGAAGCGCAAGCTGATGAGCAAAGCGATCAATATCTAACGTTTTTTATGGCAGGTGAAGAATTTGGTGTGGATATTCTTGCTGTTCAGGAAATCAGAGGATGGGAGCCAATCACGGCAATTCCAAATTCGCCAAGTCAGGTTTTGGGTTTTACAAACTTACGTGGAACGGTTGCGCCCATTATTGATTTAAGGCATTGCTTTGGAGTAGAAAGCGCCTCCAATGAAAGCGAAAGTGATTCAGTTGTCATAATCATGTCTGTGATGACTGAAAAGGGCGAAAAAATTATGGGAATCGTCGTTGATGCGGTGTCTGATGTCTATAATTTTTCAAAATCTAACATACAACCCTCTCCTGAGTTAAGTCAAACCAAACAGGCGCAATATGTTAAAGGTCTAGGAAGCACTAAAGATAAAATGGTTATCTTGCTTGAGTTAACTGAGCAGCTTATTGCGGAGTCAGACGTGTTTGCTGATCGTCAACTGTCGGTTGGATAATGTTTCTCTAGAAACTGGATATAAAGGATTGTCAGAGGGATTAATGGTGTGGTGCTAGCTTCTCAAAATTTACAGCGTGAATTTACAATGACTGACGCTGATTTTAAAAAAATAAGTGATTTGGCTTATGAATTTACCGGAATTGTATTAGGACCTCACAAACGAGATATGGTTTATGGTCGTCTTGCTCGACGTTTACGTGATGTAGGACTTACTCGCGTAAGTGATTACATTCATTTAGTTAAAAGTGACTCAAACCAAGAAGTCAGCAAATTTATCAATGCAATAACAACAAATTTAACGTCTTTTTATAGAGAGGAGCATCACTTTGACTTTCTATCGAAAACGTTGATACCTGAATTAAAGAAAACCAACATAGGCTCTAAAAAAATTAGGGCTTGGTCAGCAGGATGTTCGACAGGGGAAGAGCCTTATAGTATTGCGATTACACTTAAGGAGAGCATGGATTTGCAAGGTTGGGATTGCAAAATACTCGCGACAGATCTTGACTCAAAGGTGCTAAACAAAGGGCAGCAAGGTATTTATGATATTGAACGGATTGAGTCGATAAAGGCGAGCTATAAAAAAAAATGGTTCCTTAAAGACCAAAATCACCCTGATATTGTAAAGGTAAAGCCTGAACTGCAGGAATTGATTAGATTTAAACGGTTAAATTTGTTAGAAAAGTGGCCAATGAAAGGTCCGTTTGATTTTATCTTTTGTCGTAATGTTGTGATTTACTTCAACGCAGAAACACAAGCCGCGTTGTTTGATCGTTATGCTGATATGTTAAAAGAGGGTGGTTATTTAATTATTGGTCACTCTGAGAGTTTAGACCGAGCTTGTAATCGTTTTCGCTCAATTGGTAAAACAATATACCAAAAAACTTCGTAAGCTAAGTCTTCATAAATATACATGAATAGGGATTATATAGATGGCAGAAGTACAACCATTGCCAGAGGTATTGCCAGGTTTTGAGCATATAAACCGATACTGGGACAAAAATATGAAAGTCCCAGCGGCTAAAATTATGCCTGGAGAGTTTTATGTCAGTCGTAGTGGGGAAATGATCGTGACTGTTCTTGGGTCTTGTATTTCTGCTTGCATTAGAGATGTGCAGCTAGGGGTAGGAGGGATGAACCATTTTATGTTGCCTCATCAAGGTAATCATTCAACTGAAAAATGGGGTGATGACGTTAGTTCTGCTTCTAGGTATGGAAACTGGGCTATGGAGTATTTAATAAACGAGATTCTGAAACTTGGCGGAACGCGTAGAAATTTAGAAATAAAAGTATTTGGAGGTGGGAATGTCATGTCAAATATGACTGATATTGGTGAGCGGAATATTGATTTTGTTCGAAAGTATGTTTATCAGGAAAATTTTGAAATCCAAGCTCAGGATGTTGGTGATATTTATCCGCGAAAAGTACTTTATTTTCCTGATACGGGGGCCGTTAAAATCCGTAAACTTCGTGAAACAACCAATGATACATTGCTTCAAAGAGAGAGTAGCTATAGTCGCACACTTAATAATAAGCCGGATACCAGTGGTGATGTTGAGTTGTTTTCATAGACTAACAAGGATTTATACTATTTTGGGGATGATGTAGCTTGAATAAAATTAAAGTTTTGATAATTGATGACTCAGAGTTGATTAGGCAAGTATTAACTGAAATTATTGCATCAGCGCCTGACCTGGAGGTCGTTGCTAGCGCGGTTGACCCTATTGATGCGCGTGACAAAATAAAGCAATTTAGTCCAGATGTTTTAACGCTAGATATAGAAATGCCTAAAATGGACGGTATTACTTTTTTACGTAATTTAATGCGATTAAGGCCGATGCCTGTGGTCATGATATCGACACTGACGGAGCATGGAGCACCAGCAACATTGGATGCACTTGAAATAGGTGCAGTTGACTATATTGCCAAGCCTAAAGGTGGGTCTTGGGGGAATTTAGCGGATTACGCAGAAGTTATTCAAGATAAATTAAGGCATGCGGCACGTTCAAATATGTCTGCTCGCGAAAGTTTTACCAATTCAGTAAGCCCTGTTAAGGTAGCCTCAAGTGAAAATGTACAAGAAAATAATGCTAGATTTAAGTCTACAAAAGTAATTTGTATTGGAAGCTCTACGGGAGGGACTGAGGCGATCAAGGAAGTATTGTTTGATATGCCAACTAATTGTCCTCCTATTTTAATGGCGCAGCATATTCCTGCGGCATTCAGTGCTTCGCTTGCAGAGCGTTTAAATAGAATATGTGCTATTACTGTAAAAGAGGCAAAGGCAGGTATGCCTTTAGAGGCAGGACATGCCTATCTTGCTCCCGGCGATTTTCATTTAAAAGTAATTGAAAAAAATGGAAGACTAATTACTGCATTGGATGATGGCGATAAAGTAAACGGACATAAGCCGTCTGTTGATGTATTATTTCAATCAGCAATATCATGCGTGGGTAAAAATATCGTTGCAGCGATACTAACGGGCATGGGGAGCGATGGTGCAAATGGACTGAAAAGTATCCAGGATAACCAAGGTATAACCTTTGCTCAAGATGAAGCAACAAGTGTTGTATGGGGGATGCCGGGCGCTGCTGTTAAGCTAGGTGCCGTTGAGCATATCTTACCTATAAATAAAATTAGAAACGGCTTGCTCAGAGCCTGTGAAAGATAAATAACTATTGTTAAGGAAAATATATGTCTATCGTATCTCACTTGTCTGAATCTGGCGATATCATGAAGATAGCCATTCAAGGGCGTTTTGACTTTGGATCACATCAAGATTTTCGTGAGTCTTATGATAAAAATGATTCGAGTGTAAAGGAATACTATGTAGATATGGCAAAAACAACTTATTTGGATAGTTCTGCCTTAGGTATGCTCTTATTGTTGAGAGACCATGCGGGAAGTGATGCCATTATAAAAATTATTAACTGTAATGAAGATGTGTTTAAAATTTTTGAAATCTCAAATTTTAATCAAATGTTCGAGATCAGTGCTGCTAATTAAATCTTCCAAATCAGATTATCTAGTTACTTTTAGTGACTTGAATATTTATGTGATTAGATCTAAAGAAATTGCATATTAATGGATGTGTAATGAGTGAAACTTCGCAACTTAAGATATTGATTACTGAAGACAATATAGCTGATTGTTTGATAATTAATAAGCTTGTTAAAGATCAGGGTTACCTAACTGTTATTGCTCACAACGGGCTTGAGGCGATTGATTTATTCGTCAAAGAGAAACCTGATATTATATTGATGGATGCGTTGATGCCTAAGATGGATGGCTTTGAGGCAGCAAAAAGAATTAAGTCATTAGTGGGGGATGATTTTGTTCCTATTATTTTCTTAACATCTTTAAATGATGATGTTTCGCTTGTTTCATGTCTTGAAGCGGGTGGTGATGATTTTCTTTCTAAACCTTATAGCTCAATCGTCATTGCAGCAAAAATTCATGCATTCAAACGAATGATAATTTTACATCGAACCGTTCAGGCTCAGCGAGATGAAATTACCCATCGAAATGAATATCTTCTACAAGAGCAAAAAATAGCAAAAAAAATCTTTGATAATGTCGCGCATTTAGGTTGTCTTGGTGCTTCAAACATTAAGCACCTACTATCACCAATGTCCGTTTTTAATGGCGATGTGTTGCTAGCATCAAGAAAACCATCTGGCGGTATGATCGTTTTTCTAGGGGATTTTACTGGTCATGGGTTGCCTGCTGCCATTGGTGCGATGCCTGTGGCAGAAATATTTTATGACTTGGTCGCCAAAGGTTTTGGTGTAGAGAGAATTCTCTACGATATAAACCATAAGCTAAATACGATTCTGCCTGTTGGGTTCTTTTGTTGTGCGAGCATTGTCGATATTAATTATTCTTGGGAAAGGATTAAATTGTGGAACGGCGGTCTACTTGATGTTTTATTGAAGAAAAATGATGGGCGTGTATTGCCATTTGAATCTTTGCACTTACCTTTAGGGATTTTATCAGCAGAAGAGTTTAATGCTGAATATGTAGAGTGTGATATGAAGGTAGGGGAACGAGTATATTTATTTTCGGACGGCATCGTAGACTTAAAAGACCGAGAAGATAAAGCGTTTTCATTAAATGGCTTTGCTGACTTCTTGTTAAAAAATGACAAACCAGATGACGTTTTTTCACATATTGTTGAGCAGGAAAAACTCGGCTTCGAAAGGAATATATCAAATATTGATGATGTGACCTTTGTAGAAATTTCGATGATCTCTGAAGAAGTAATCTCTAGCAGGCATGAGCTTGTTAAAAATAGTGAGTTGCGTGGTGCGCGTGACTGGTCTATGAGTTTTGAAATGTTTAACCAGACAATTCGTGATTTCAATCCTATCCCACTTATGCTTCATATAACGATGGAGGTGCCGGAATTAAGAGTGTTCAATAATGATGTGTGTATGATTTTGTCGGAGTTGATTACGAACGGCATTGATCATGGTTTGTTATGTCTAGATTCAAGGCTGAAGAACTCAGCGAACGGTTTTCAGCAATATTATGATTTGCGGAATGAACGTCTTACGAATCTCTCGGGAGAAAGTCTTCATATTTCATTGAGACACTTGCCTAATGCTACTGGAGGGGCACTAGTGATTCGTGTTGTTGATACCGGGACAGGTTTTGATTATGGTGCAATAGATATTGATATCCCAAAAGCATCACAAATGTCTGGAAGAGGAATCCCTTTGTTAACAAGGTTATGTGAATCAATTACCTATGAAGGGAATGGGAATACTGCTGAAGCAGTGTATCGATGGGAAAAAGCGAAAGATAACAATTTATTATGAATTTAGAACATTTAAATAAAGCTCAAATTAATGAATTAGCACTTATGTTGAATGATGAGTTTCCTGAGTTTGTCAGAACATTTATTTCGCACTCTGAAGTGCTAATTTCATCTTTAAAACAGCAATTAAATACTAATGATAACAGTGCCTTTATCATTAGTATTCATAGCTTAAAAGGTAGTTGTAGAAATATTGGCGCAGAACTACTCGCAAATCATTGCCTGCAGATAGAAGCGGAGGCGCGAAATGATAATTACGCATCAATTGATCCTGAATTAATGAGTATTTGTGCAGAATTTAATAATCTTAAAGCAACTCTTCAAAAACTGGCCCGAATTTAGCTATACCAAAGATAACTATTTTATTTAGATTATTTAAGGTTGGCTGAGCTATGCAACAAATCTTACTCTCTTCCCAGAATATATTGCCAAACCAAGCTAAAGTTACAAGTAATGCGCCTGGCAATCAAACTGGTAATCCATCATTTGTCTCTCTAAATAAGGGTGAGTCAACGGTAAATAGCTTATCGGGTAATGATGTTAAAGCGCCATTAATCCAAGGGAATCAAGGGGGTAAGGAATCATTTCTTAATATTTTAGATGGGTTAGATTTGTCTAATGGAAATGAATCCATGCAAAGCGCGAGCTTAGCGGAGTGGAAAAAATTACTCAATGATAACCCAGTCTTGCTTGATCAATTAGAGGGGAATCCTGAAATTGTTGAGCAAATACAAACTTTTATTGATGGGCAAACTTTATCCCAGGAAGGTGAGGTATTGCCGCCTTTATTAACTAAAGAGGGAGAAAAACTGCTTTCGGAAGGTCCCGTTACTAGTTCTGAGTTAAAAACATCTGATGCAGCATTGACGCTACAGCAAGTAATGGATAAGTTTCTGGGCTTGCAACAAGCAAATGAATTAGAAAGCAGCTCAGAGCTAAAGTTAAGTGTAGTTGAGGGTGTTTCTGGTGCTCAGGGTAGTGAGCTGGCGAATGTATCTATTCCCTATGTTTTAACCGATCAAAATGACGCTAATATAAAGGCGTGGGGGAGGTTTTCTAGTGGTAGTCAAGGCGTGAGTGCTACTGGGGGGCAAATGACCAATGTTACCGGTAGTCAAGGGGAGAATCCTGTCGGTAGTCAAATGGCTAATACTACAAGCTCAGTCAATGCAGATTATTCAAATACGCTAAACAGAGGTGGGAGTAGTGCTAGTTTGATGCAGGGGGCGGCTGTAAATAGTCTTCAACCGGAAACGGATGTTCAATTTAAAGCTTCCTTTGATTCATTCAGTTCCATGGATTCCGAAGCGAGTGATCTTTTAGAGCCCGGTCGTACTCTAGAAAGGAGTGACTCCTCTAAAAGTCAATTTTCAGAAATTCAATCTAAATTGCAAGGTACAGGACTAAAGCAATACTCTATGTCGCTTGAAACGAATGTGCAGGACCCTGAATGGGGTGATGAAATGGGGCAAAAGATTGTCTGGCTTACAGGAAGGGCGATTCAATCAGCTGAAATTCATTTGAATCCTGCCGATCTCGGGCCCATTGAGGTTCAGATTAAAGTCCAAAATGATCAAGCCGCCGTTACTTTTCATGCACAAAATAGTACCGTTAGGGATATGTTGGAATCGAATGTCCATCGTTTAAGAGATATGATGGAATCTAATGGTGTTGATTTAGCGGAGGTTTCTGTAGGCTCTGAAGAGTCTGGAAGTCAATACTCAGCAAGAGATGGTGATGAAACTGGGCAAAATGGCGAGTCTGGCTCAGGCGCAGAAAGTGATTCCGCAGCAGAAGCGTCTGATGAGTCACTACAAGCTTCAAGTGTATCAAATCGTCTTGTCGACTTTTATGCTTAGTTAACTTTCAGTAATTTATATTTAGCGATGTTATTTTACTTTCCCCTTCTTTATAGACTGCTTTACGCTACAATTATACTCGAATAGCCAAAAGCACTTATTTTACTTAATGTAAGTGCTTGGTTTGTGAACTTTTTTGTTTTCAAAAATTGGCATACAGTTTGCTGAAGTATATTGTAAATGCTTCTGTAATGAATTAAACGACAGGAAAATGGCGTGGCTGAAGAAGATAATAAAGCAGAAAACAATAATGAAGATGCAGGTGAAGGGAAGTCGAAAAAGAAACTGATAATTATTGTTGCGATAGTTGCAGTGATTGCCATTGCAGCAGCAGTTGGCGTGACTTTCTTCTTACTCAGTGATGATGAGCCAACTGATGTGGTAGAAGAAGTTGTTGAAGAGGTTGTGGAACCATTAGCTCCCGCTACATATTCGAACATTAACCCTCCTTTTCTTGTAACGTTTAATGTTGAAGGCCGACAGCGTTATATGCAACTTTCAATAACAGTTTCAAGTAGAGAAGCTTCTTCATTAGATGCTTTAGAGCATCATATGCCCTTTATCCGTTCAAAGGTGATTTCAGCATACAGTGGTCTTGATTTTGCTTCGATTCAGACAGCGGAAGGTAAAGAAGCGCTTCGCTTGCAAACAGTTAATGTTATTAATGAGGTGCTTGAAGGTGAAGGCGCGACCACCATAGAAAATATATTTTTTACAAACTTCGTATTACAGTAAATTGCAGTGTTTTTTGTAATGGTGTAATACGGTAACGCTCATATTAATTTGGCTGTTGTAACGTGCAAGATTTACTATCACAAGATGAGATAGATGCGCTTTTACACGGGGTTGACGACGGTGATGTTGATACCGAAGATGACTCCGATGCAGAAGGCATACGAAATTATGACTTAGCAAGTCAGGACCGAATCGTGCGTGGGCGAATGCCTACGCTGGAAATGATTAATGAACGTTTTGCCAGATATACGCGAATAAGTTTGTTTAATTTGTTACGCCGTAATGCTGATGTATCTACAGGCGGTGTTCAAATAATGAAATTTGGTGAATATGTCCATACTTTATATGTACCCACCAGTTTAAATATTGTCAAAATTCGCCCATTAAGAGGTGCCGGCTTATTTATTTTTGATGCCAAGTTAGTATTCAAGTTGGTTGATAATTTTTTTGGTGGCGACGGCCGGCATGCAAAAATCGAGGGGCGTGAGTTTACTCCAACTGAAATTCGCGTTGTTCATATGGTTTTAGAGCAAATTTTTGTTGATATGGAAGAGGCATGGCGCTCTGTTTTTAAGATAAAGTTTGACTATGTGAATTCTGAAGTAAACCCATCGATGGCCAATATCGTTAGTCCAAGTGAAGTGATTGTTGTGAGTACTTTTCATATAGAGCTTGATGGTGGTGGTGGCGACCTTCATTTAGCGATACCTTATTCAACGATAGAACCAATTCGTGAAGTCTTAGATGCAGGTGTTCAAAGTGATGTAGATGATGTTGACGAGCGTTGGATGAATACAATTAAGAAGGATTTGTTGGCAGCGAATGTTCCGCTGAATGCAACAATTCTTGAAAACAAGATTTCACTACGTGATGTTTCAAATTTAAAGGCTGGGGATATCATCCCGATAGAGTTGCCTGAATTGGTGACGATAACCGCAAGTAAAGTTCCTATGTTTAAAGCTCAGTTAGGCCAAAGTGACGGCACGTATGCAGCAAAAATTGTTGAAAAAATTGAACGACCAAATATTATTTCTAATATGGTAGAAGGCGATGAGTGAGAATGATGTGCCGCCAGAAGGTGGTAGTGAAGATGAGAAGTTAGCCTCTGAATGGGAAGCAGCAATGGAAGAGTCAGGTGATTCCGAGGGAGGTGTTGAAGATGAGTGGGCTGCAGCTATGGCTGAAGCTGAATCCATTGATAAGAGTGCGACAGATGATATTCAGTCGGCTCCATTAGAATCATTTGCTGCAACGCCGAAGCATCAGCAGGTGGAGGGCGCACCTGATCTTGATGTAATACTAGATATTCCTGTCACTATCTCGATGGAAGTAGGGAATACCTCAATTCCAATCCGTAATTTGCTGCAGTTAAATCAGGGTTCAGTCATTGAATTAGATCGCTTGGCAGGAGAGCCTTTGGATGTGCTTATAAATGGCACTTTGATTGCACACGGTGAAGTGGTTATGGTGAATGATAAATTTGGAATACGCTTAACTGATGTTGTAAGTCCGAGTGAGCGAATTAGGCGGCTTGGCTAGTGCGTATTATTTGCCTGATTGTGTTGTTATCTTTCTGTGGTAGTTTATGTGCTGAACCTGTCACTCAGGAGCAGGATAATAATGTGGTACAAGTCAGCAGTGAAAACAAAATTGATGATGTCATCAGCACTGAAGATGCAAAAAATGAACAAGTCGATTTTTTAACTAAAAATAGTGCGCTATTGCCTGAAAATAGAATAACAACCAAGCCTAGTGTATCGAAATTATCTAATTGGCCTGTCGTGCTGCTAATGTTATTTGGCATCGTATGTCTGATTTTAGGCTTGGCATGGTTTGTTAAACGCTTTGGTGGCTTTAATATGACAGGCGGACGTGATATGCGTGTGCTATCGTCTGTGGCATTGGGAGCAAGAGAGCGGGTTGCTTTAATTGACGTGAGAGGGCAGCAGTTTTTGGTGGGAGTGACCACGCAAAATATTAATCACTTACATACATTTGATGAACCTGTTGTTGATACTAACAAGAGTAATGCAGGTAAAGCTCAATCCAAAAACTTTCCAAAAAGTGATTTTTCTGAAAAATTACAACATTTATTAAAAGTGGCAAAGTCCCCGAGTGATGATCGTGTATAAACTACTCTTATCGACTGTTCTTATGCTTTTAGCCGGCTCTGCTTTTGGCGAAGATGTCGGTATTCCAGCACTAAATCTAGTGACTAACGAGGATGGTTCGCAGTCTTATAGTGTGACACTACAAGTATTGGCGTTAATGACGGCACTTACTTTTTTACCTGCGATGCTCATGATGATGACATCGTTTACGCGAATTATTATTGTATTTTCTATCCTGAGGCAGGCTCTCGGCTTACAGCAAACACCTTCAAACCAAGTTATTTTGGGCTTAACTTTATTTTTAACTATTTTTATCATGTCACCCGTTTTAGAAAAGGTGAATACTGAAGCGATACAGCCATATATGGCCGAAGAACTAGCGCCACTTGAGGCTGCAAAAAAAGCGAGCGGGCCTTTTAGAGAATTTATGATTCGACAAACACGTGAAGATGATATCGGGCTTTTTGTCAGAATTTCAGGCGGACAATATGACACTTTAGAAGATGTGCCTTTTTGGATCATTATGCCAGCCTTTGTTACCAGTGAAATTAAAACTGCGTTTCAAATTGGCTTTATCTTATTTCTGCCTTTTTTGATTATTGACTTGGTTGTAGCAAGTGTTTTAATGGCAATGGGGATGATGATGTTATCGCCAATAATTATCTCTTTACCCTTTAAAATAATGTTCTTTGTATTAATTGATGGCTGGGCGCTAGTAATAGGGACGTTAGCGGCTAGTTTTGGAGTCTAGAACTGTTAATAGGAGGTGTTTGATATGACCCCAGAAGTTGCTATAGATATAGTTCGGGAAGCTATTTTTTTGATCCTAAAGCTCGTAACACTTATTCTTGTGCCTGGACTGATTGTTGGTTTAATTGTTAGTGTTTTTCAAGCAGCGACCTCTATAAACGAACAAACAATGAGCTTTTTACCTAAGTTATTGGTAACGCTCTTTGTAATTGTTGCTGCCGGGCCGTACATGATGCAGCAAATAATGGAGTTTTCAGAGCGTTTATATCGAAATATTCCCTTATTAATTGGGTGAATGATGGAACTTACTGACGCGCAAATAGCTGCTTGGGTTGGGTCTTTTGTTTGGCCGCTTTTTCGTGTTGCTAGTTTTCTGATGGTTATTCCTATTGTTGGAACTCAGCTAGTTCCAATGCGTGTCAGGCTAGGCTTGGCTGTTCTGATTACCTTGGTGATTGCTCCATTATTACCGGCGGTACCTCAAGTCGATGCCTTTTCATTCGATGCCTTTTATTTAACACTTCAGCAGATTTTTATTGGTTCGTTATTTGGCTTTATGTTTGTAATATTTATGCAAGTATTTGTGATAGCTGGTCAAATGATCGCGATGCAGATGGGTTTAGGTTTTGCTTCGATGATTGATCCGAGTAATGGTGTGTCTGTTGCGGTGTTATCCCAAATTTATTTAATTGCTGTTACCTTGATTTTTCTTGCAATGAATGGTCATTTAGTGATGATTGAGGTGATTATCGAAAGTTTTAAAGCGTGGCCGATTGCAATCAAAGTATTAGGTGTAGGTGGTTTTGGTATGGACTTGCTTTGGGAGATGATTATGCGCGTAAGCTGGTTGTTTGTGTCTGCTTTACTTGTGTCTCTGCCGATCGTAACAGCTGTGCTTATTGTGAATTTGTCGTTTGGTATTATGACGAGAGCGGCGCCCCAAATGAACGTATTTTCGTTAGGTTTTCCAATAGGTATATTGTTTGGCTTATTAATTATATGGGTGAGTACCAGCGGGTTGATCCCACAGTTTCAAAAAATTAGTGAGCAAACTTTTCTTTTTCTACGTCAAATACAAGAGGCTGGATTGAATGGCTGAAGGTGGAGAAGACAGTAGTCAAGACAAATCCGAGGAACCCACCGCCAAACGTATTGAGAAATCCAAGGAGGAGGGGCAGGTTCCCCGATCGAAGGAACTTAATACGACTGTCCTTTTGATGGTGGGGTCTGGCGGTTTGCTGATGTACGGTAGCGAGCTTGGAAATTCGTTGAAAAATATCATGAAGTCAAGTTTTTCCCTGCCCCGAGAAGCTATGTTTGATACGCGTCAAATGGGGCTTTATCTTATGAATGCAGCAATCGAAGCTTCAACTGTTGTATTTCCATTATTACTCGCCTTATTTGTTTCTTCCATTATCGGTTCGATTGCGTTGGGTGGGTGGTTATTGTCTGCAAAGGCAATGGCGCCAAAATTTAGTCGTATGAGCATTATAAAGGGTCTTAAGCGCATGTTTGCCCTAAAGGCCTTGGTGGAGTTATTAAAAGCGATTGCAAAAGTAGGTGTAGTGTTATTTTTCGCCGTTTTAATATTGGAGGCGAGAACCGATGAACTGCTTGGTTTAAGCCAAGAAAGTGTCATCTTAGCGATGACACATGCGGTTCAAATATTAGGTTGGAGCTTCTTTTATTTGAGCTGTACGATGATTGTGATTGCAATGGCTGATGTACCTTTTCAAATTTATGATCATCATAAAAACCTTAAAATGACAAAACAAGAGGTTAAAGATGAGTATAAGGACACTGAGGGGAAGCCTGAAGTAAAAGGGCGCATAAGGCAGTTACAAAGAGAGGTCGCGCAACGGCGTATGATGGCCGACGTGCCTGAGGCGGATGTCGTTATTACTAACCCCACGCATTATGCTGTGGCATTGCGGTATAATCCTGAAAAAGACGTAGCGCCTGTGTTATTAGCGAAAGGTAATGATCAAACTGCACTAAAAATTCGTGAGATTGCAAAAGCGAATGATGTTGAAATCGTATCTGCGCCACCGCTAGCTAGGTCGGTTTATCATCACTCTGAGATAGGTCAAGAAATACCAAGTGGTTTGTACATGGCAGTTGCTCAAATACTCGCATATATTTTTCAGCTTAAGCAGTTTCGCCGTCGTGTCACCACGAAACCTAAAATACCTGACTTTCCGATACCTGATGACCTTCGATCTGATGAATAGAGTTTCATAAAATAAATAATATTTTTTCTAAAACAAGTGTTTGTCGTAATTTGGTTCGTTTCTTGCTGAGAGTACTGTAATCCTTTGTGTTTGCCATAAAAATGACAGACACAAATATACTATTAGTGAGCGGTATCCTTCAAGCCTATGCAACAAACTGCAGTCTTACAGCAATTTAAACTCATCACGCAAGGGAATATTGCCATTCCAATGATACTTATGGCTATCCTTGGAATGATGATCCTGCCGGTTCCTGCATTTCTACTTGATCTATTGTTTACCTTTAATATTGCTTTAGCGCTTGTTGTTTTATTGGTTTGTGTCTATTCGCTTCGTCCAATGGATTTTTCTGTTTTTCCAACCATTCTATTGATTTCTACTTTAATGCGCCTTGCTTTGAATGTCGCTTCTACACGTGTTGTGTTACTTGAGGGGCATCAGGGTGGAGATGCTGCTGGTAAGGTAATAGAGGCTTTTGGTGAGGTAGTTATTGGTGGAAACTATGCCGTTGGTCTCGTTGTATTTGCGATACTGATGATTATTAACTTTGTAGTTGTTACAAAAGGTGCTGGTCGAGTTTCTGAGGTTAGTGCGCGCTTCACCTTAGATGCGATGCCTGGTAAACAAATGGCAATTGATGCAGATTTAAATGCTGGCATCATTGAGCAGGAAGATGCTAAAAAACGACGTGAAGAAATTGCAACAGAGGCCGACTTTTATGGCTCTATGGATGGTGCTAGTAAATTCGTTCGGGGCGATGCCGTTGCAGGTTTAATGATTCTTGCTATCAATATTATTGGTGGGTTAAGTATCGGAATGATGCAGCATGACCTTGAATTTAATGATGCGATGGAAAAGTATTCGCTATTAACGATTGGTGATGGTCTGGTCGCACAAATTCCTTCTTTATTACTTTCTACTGCGGCAGCTATTATGGTGACGCGCGTAAATAGTCTAGAAGACATGTCGACTCAAGTTATGAACCAAATGTTTTTATCTTCAAAGGCTTTATATGTTGCAGCCGGTGTATTGATTGTGATGGGTTTGGTTCCTGGTATGCCGCATCTTGTATTTCTTGGTTTAGGCTCTGGATTGGCTGCGCTAGCATGGTATGGCGATAAAAAAATGGATAAAGGGAGTGATGACCAAGGTGGCGCAACACCGCGAGCCTTAGCTGGTGCTCCAGCTCAGGGAGCGGCTGTTACGGCGGATTCGAATACACCTGCTGTCGCGGACGGTGGAGTAGAGTCTCATAAGGAATTAGGGTGGGATGATGTTGTCGCAGTCGATATTGTTGGTTTGGAAGTCGGGTATCGATTAATTCCATTGGTAGATAAGTCACAAGGTGGTCAGCTCCTTGGCAGGATTAAAGGTGTTCGTAAGAAGCTTTCACAGGAACTGGGGTTTCTAATGCCGTCTGTGCATATTCGAGATAATTTAGACCTTATGCCGAATGTTTATCGAATTACTTTAATGGGTGTGACAATTGCTGAAGCTGAAATTCACCCTGAGCGTGACCTTGCTATAAATCCAGGTCAGGTCTTTGGAAAAATTGAAGGGATAGAGGGGCGCGACCCTGCATTTGGTTTGGATGCGACATGGATTGAGCCATCACAAAAAGATCATGCTCAAACTCTTGGTTATACCGTTGTTGATTCCAGTACGGTGGTCGCAACACATCTTAATCAGGTGTTGCAGAAACATGCGAGTGAGTTAATAGGGCATGAAGAGGTTCAACAATGGTTGGATCAGCTTGCCAAGGCATCGCCTAAGCTTTCAGAAGAATTAGTGCCAAATACGATAACGGTCAGTTTGCTTCTGAAAGTACTGCAAGCTTTATTATTAGAAGATGTGCCGATACGAGATATGCGTTCGATTGCTGAAGCGTTGGTTAATGTTATGCCAAAAAGTGTTGATGGCGTGCTGTTAACCGAGGCTTGTCGTCAAGGTATGAAACGCATGATTGTTCAAGGTATTTGTGGTGCGGAGCCTGAAATACCGGTTATTACATTAGAGCCAGAGTTGGAGCAATTATTGCTTAAGTCTGTACAGCAGTCACAAAAAAATGGCGCGAGTGATGATATGGGCTTAATGCTTGAGCCAAGAATTATTGAATCATTACAGCGTTCTTTAGCGGACTCAGCTCAGCGTCAGGAGATGCTTGGTAAGCCTGCTATCTTGTTGGTTTCAGCGCCATTAAGGCCAGTGTTAGCGAAGTTTGTACGATTTGGGAGTGAGCAGCTTAAAGTACTTTCTTATCAAGAAATACCGAGTAATAAGCAAGTCACCATCGTTTCGACGGTGGGTCAATAAATTGACTAAATCTTTGAAGAATAGAATCTGGTAGGTAATTATGAAAGTAAAACGTTTTTTATCAGCATCCATGCAAGATGTGCTTCGCATGGTGAGAGAAGACTTAGGCCCAGATGCAGTTATCTTATCAAATACTAAAGTTGATGGGGGTATTGAACTTGTTGCTGCTTTAGATTACGAAGAAGAGCTTGCGCCCCAAGATGATGTGGTGCCAAACTTGATTGCGCAAGGTGAGCCTAACCCTTCTCAATTGGCACGGATGTATGCGGATAAACATGTTAAGTTACAAAGAGAGATGGATACCGCTCGGCGTAAAATTGAAAGTGTGAAATCTAAGCGAAATCAAAAGGTTGAAAAAAAGCATAATGCTGAGTTAGTTGAACAAAATAACATTGATGAGAAAAGTGATGCTATAAGGAAGGAGGTTGAGCGTACAGAGTCGGACTGGATAGAGCTTTCAGATATGCGAGCAGAGATCTTAGAAATAAAAGGCATGATTAGTCGCCAACCGTCCAATACTGAAACAATAAAGAGTGCTAGAGCATCTAGTCTTTTGCAGCAGCAGGTAGAAAAAACTTTACAGTCATTATGTTTATCTATGCCGATTCAAAAGTCACTAATTGAGTCGATTAAGGATCAGTTGGATTTTGAAGGAGCTTGGGAGAAAGTGGGTCGTCAAATTGAAGGTGCCGTGACGGTTGACCGTACAGAGATTATTGATCACGGTGGTGTCGTAGCGTTGGTTGGTCCAACTGGTAGTGGAAAAACGATGACGATTGGTAAAATGGCTGCGCGTTATGTGATGAAATATGGTGCGGAAAGTGTTGCCTTGGTTACAACGGATCGCTATCGTATCGCAGCTCATGAGCAATTAAAGGTCTTTGGTCGCATCTTAAATGTACCTGTTCATACGGTAGATGAAACGAATAATCTAGATGCTATATTAGACAGCTTAAGCCATAAAAAAATGGTACTTATTGATACTGCTGGCTTAATGCATTCAGACGCATGTTGGTCTGAGCAATTGCAAGAGTTGAAGTTGTCTAAACATGATATAAAGAGCTATTTAGTTGTTTCTGCTGTAGGGCAATATCAAGTAATGTGCTCAAATTATTATAATTATAAAGTGGTTGGGCTATCAGGTGCTATCATTACTAAAGTTGATGAGGCGGTTAGTTTAGGTGAAGCCTTAAGTTTCTTGATTGATACACGTTTAAAAGCGAGTTATTTTACAGATGGGCAGCGTGTACCTGAAGATATACACTTAATGAAAAAGCAAGATTTGTTTGAGAGAGCACAAGCCTTATTGAATAGTTCCGAGCGATGGGTGACAATTAACTCAAATGAAGCAGGACTAATGCAAGATTCATTTTTGTTTCATACCGCTTAAGGTAAAAACACTAAAAATATAATCGTGATCAGAATGTAATCACGAATTCATACAATACCTGCTACGAGTCCAATATTCGTTGCTAGCTGTAAAGAGGGTACAAACCGGTATGGCGAATTCTAGCCCGGTTCAAGTAATTGCGGTCACTGGTGGTAAAGGTGGCGTTGGAAAAAGTAACGTTTCAATAAATCTATCACTCATGCTTTCTCAAATGGGGCGTAGAGTGGTGCTTTTGGATGCCGATTTAGGCTTGGCCAATATTGATGTACTTCTAGGTTTGACGTCAAAGCGAAACATTGCTGATGTGATTAGTGGTGAGTGTTCTTTGCGTGAAGTTATGCTTGAAGGGCCGCATGGTGTCAAAATTGTGCCAGCATCTTCTGGGACGCAAAAAATGGTTTCATTGAATCCAATGGAGCATGCTGGGCTAATTAACGCCTTCAGTGAAATTTCGAATGATCTTGATGTGCTAATTGTTGATACCGCTGCAGGTATTTCTGATGGGGTGGTTTCTTTTCTTAGGGCGGCCCAGGAAGTGATTGTTGTTGTGTGTGATGAACCAACATCTATTACAGATTCTTATGCGCTAATAAAGTTATTGAATCGTGACTATGACATGAACCGTTTTCGGGTTTTAGCAAATATGGTACGAACTCAAGATGAAGGGCGCCACCTTTTTGCAAAACTTACCAATGTTACTGAGCGCTTTTTAGATGTTGCACTACAATACATAGGTGCGATTCCCTATGATGAGGCCGTCAGAAAGGCTGTGCAGAGGCAGCGTGCAGTGACGGATGCTTATCCAAGAGCGAAAGCTTCGATAGCCTATAAAGCGCTTGCCCAAAAAGCAGATAGCTGGCCTTTGCCTTCATCACCCCGGGGGCATTTAGAGTTTTTCATCGAGCGGTTGGTGCAGACTTTACATAATTAAATTACGATAAATGTCATTCATGTCTTGTCGTTTGGTCATAATGAAAGGATTTAGATTAATGGCTGAAGTAACCCATAAAAATACTAACTATCAGTAATTTTGATGTATACCGATAATCAAATAAAACATGCCGATGAATTAATTCGACAGCATGCCTCACTTGTTAAGCGAATTGCGCATCATTTGATTGCGCGTTTACCGTCAAATGTTCAGGTAGATGACCTGATACAAGCCGGTATGATGGGCTTGCTTGAGGCGTCAAAAAAATATGAAGCCTCAAAAGGCGCTTCATTTGAAACCTATGCTGGAATACGAATCCGTGGCTCGATGATGGATGAGGTGCGTAAAGGTGATTGGGTGCCCCGATCGGTGCATCGAAACTCACGCCGAATCGCCGAAGCGATAAAAGTAATTGAAGATCGTGAAGGTCGTGATGCGCACGATGAAGAAATTGCGCATGAATTAGAGATGACCTTAGATGAGTACTTTGCATGCTTGAAAGATAGTAATGGTGGGAAATTATTTAGTTTTGAAGAGTTGAGTGAACAAGGTGATGTTATTGGTGAAAGCCTGATTGGAGAAACTACTTCTCCCGATCGTTCTTTTCAAGATGCGTCCTTTAAATCTCACTTAGCAAATGAAATTGATACTTTGCCTGAAAGAGAGCGACTTGTTTTATCCTTGTATTATGAAGAAGAATTGAACTTAAAAGAAATAGGGTTAATTCTTGAAGTCAGTGAGTCACGGGTGAGTCAAATACATTCACAAGCAGCCATTCGATTGCGTTCGAGAATGAGTGCTTGGGTATAAACTTTTTGTCGTAAAAACAGTGCTTTAATTTATTTACCAGCTAAGCTAAAACAAAAGATATAGATTAGAAAATTTAAATTGATCAAAAAAGTAACAGATTAATCAGCTCTTGTTTGAATAATATTCAAAAAGGGCAACAATTGTTAAAAAAACTGGCTACCTTAAGAACTGCGACTAGACTTGTTTTTAGGTGTTTAATAGTAATTTCGGGTATCGACATGAGTGGAGGTCGACTTGAATAAAGATATGAAAATCCTGGTTGTAGATGATTTTTCTACAATGCGGAGAATTATTAAGAATTTATTACGGGATCTTGGTTTTGCTAACACAGATGAGGCAGATGATGGAAATACTGCTTTACCGATGTTGCAGACAGGAAAATATGATTTTTTAGTGACGGACTGGAACATGCCTGGCATGACGGGTATCGACTTGCTACGTCAAGTGCGTGCTGATGATAGCCTAAAAACACTTCCGGTGTTGATGGTGACAGCTGAAGCTAAGCGAGATCAAATCGTTGCTGCTGCTCAAGCAGGTGTAAATGGCTATGTTGTTAAACCATTTACTGCCGCAGTGCTAAAGGAAAAAATTGATAAGATATTTGAACGTATCGATTCTTAACTTAAAGGCGCAGCATGACAAATAAGAAATCTTTACATGATGCAGCCAAGCTTGGGTTTGAAGACCAGCTCAAAGCGCAGGCGAATCAATTAAAAGACCTTGTCGATAGTGGCAACGTTGCGGGTGCATTAGCCATTATTTCAGAGCTAAATGAAACCCGTGACAAAACGCTATATCAAGAGGTCGGGCGATTAACGCGCACCTTGCACGAGTCAATACGTAACTTTCATATTGATACCGCTAATACCTCAACCAATGAAGATGCATCAAAGATTGAAGATGCTTCTGATCGGCTTGCATATGTGGTTGATATGACGAATAAAGCAGCCAATAAAACCTTGGATCTTGTAGAAGAAACAATGCCATATGCTTCCGGCATTAGTTCAGAAGCTAAGCAGCTTAAAGAAGATTGGTCTCGTCTACAGCGCAAAGAAATGAAGCCTGATGAGTTTCGTGATTTGACGTCAAAGATGGGAACTTTTTTAAGTAAATTGTGTAAAGATTCAGACAAAGTTTATGGCAATTTGTCCGCTATATTACTCGCTCAAGATTTTCAGGATTTGACCGGGCAGGTTATTAATCGTGTGACTACTTTAGTGAAGGATGTAGAAGAAAACTTGGTTAAGCTTGTGACGATGGCGGGTAAAGTCGACCAAATGACCGGTAATGTCCAACAAGAAGCAAAACAACAAGAAACAAATATGCAAGGTGAAGGTCCACAAATGAATGCAGAAATCCGAGAAGATGTGGTTTCAGGACAAGACGATGTGGATGATTTACTTTCTAGTTTAGGATTTTAAGGGGCGTAAAATGTCGAGTGAAGACGACGAGATACTTCAGGACTTTCTGATTGAAGCAAGCGAAATACTAGAGCAGCTTTCTGAGCAATTAGTTGAACTAGAGCAAAATCCGGATGATATGGATTTACTGAACGCTATTTTTCGTGGATTTCACACTGTAAAAGGTGGTGCTGGTTTTCTTCAATTAGATGCTTTAGTTGGTTGCTGTCATATCGCTGAAAATGTTTTTGATATTCTTCGAAATGGAAAGCGAAGTGTTGATGCTGAGTTGATGGATGTTGTACTGCGAGCATTAGATGCGGTAAATGAGATGTTTGACGAGGTTCGTGCTGGTGAACAGCCTACTGATGCAGACCCTCAGTTATTAAAAGATTTAGAAAAATTTGCAACGCCTGCTAGCGCTGCGCCTCCCGTACAGGAAACGGCCGCACCAGTCGCGCCCACTCCACCAGAACCAGTCGCTCCTTCAGTGGAAGCATCCACGGTAGAAGAGGGTGATATTACGGATGATGAGTTTGAACAATTATTAGATGCCTTAGATGGCACGACACCGAATACTGCATCTGAAGATTCTGCTCTGGTAACCCCCGTTTCAAATGACGATGCGAATGCAAGCAACGAAATTACAGATGATGAATTTGAAAAACTACTTGATGATCTTCATGGTGAAGGGCAGTCAGTTGCACCTGCAAATGAAGTGGCTGTTGCTGCTGAACCAGCGTCAGGCGACATCAGCGAAGCGGAATTTGAGAAACTTCTTGATGATCTTCATGGAGAAGGACAGTTTAATTTAGATAAAGTAAGTGATGAGCCTGCTGCAAGTGCTAGTGATTCTGAATTAATCACAGACAGTGAGTTTGAAAATATTTTAGATGGCTTGCATGGCTCCGGAAAATCACCTACGGCAGCAGCTCCATCTAAAGTAGAGCCGGTAGCGCCACCTACACCACAACCAGTGCCTGAACCTATTGCAGCACCTGAACCAGTTGCAGCGGCAAAACCAGTTGTCGCAGCCAAACCAAAACCGGCAGCAAAAGCAAAGCCAGCTGGGCAAAAAGAGGGGATAGCGACAGAAACAACTGTACGAGTCGATACCAGGCGTCTTGATGATATTATGAATATGGTTGGTGAGTTAGTGTTGGTTCGAAATCGCCTGAAGCGCCTAGGTGACGCTAGCACCGATGAAGCGATGCAAAAAGCGGTATCAAACTTAGATGTTGTGACAGGTGATCTTCAATCTGCAGTAATGCAAACCCGAATGCAGCCGATTAAAAAAGTATTTGGTCGTTTTCCACGTGTTGTGCGTGACTTGGCTCGAAATCTTAAGAAAGAAGTCAATCTTGTATTGGTAGGTGAAGAAACCGATCTTGATAAAAATCTAGTAGAGGCGCTTTCAGACCCATTGGTTCACTTGGTGAGAAATGCGGTAGATCACGGCATAGAAATGCCCGATGTAAGAGCTCAAAATAGCAAAGAACGTATTGGAACGGTTGTACTATCTGCTCAACAGGAAGGCGATCATATTCTTCTTTCTATAGAGGATGATGGTGCGGGTATGGATGCCGATGTGTTGCGTGGAAAAGCTGTTGAAAAAGGCATATATGATCAAGATGCGGCAGATCGACTAAGTGATACTGAGTGCTTTAACCTGATTTTTGCGCCCGGATTTTCAACCAAGACAGAAATTTCAGATGTGTCTGGTCGTGGTGTGGGCATGGATGTTGTCAAAACGAAAATTACGCAATTAAATGGCACGGTTTCAATTGACTCGGAAAAAGGCCGTGGTTCAAGGTTAACCATTAAGGTGCCTTTAACCTTAGCAATTATGCCTACACTAATGGTTAAACTAGCAGATCAAGCTTTTGCTTTCCCTCTAGTAAGTGTTGTTGAGATTTTCCACTTGGATTTAACCAAAACTAACGTCGTTGATGGACAGGAATGTGTTGTTGTTCGCGATAATGTTTACCCTTTATTTTATGTTAAACGATGGTTGGTAAATGGTGGTTATGGTGAAGAGCCTAGTGAATCGGCGCATGTCGTCATTGTTTCTGTTGGTACAAAGCGAGTAGGTTTTATTGTTGATCAGCTTGTCGGCCAGGAAGAGGTTGTTATAAAACCTTTAGGTGGGCTGTTGCATGGTACTGCTGGTATGGCTGGCGCGACGATTACCGGAGATGGTCGAATTGCTTTAATTTTAGATATTCCAAGTTTATTACAGCGCTATGCCTAGGATGAACAATCAATAAGTACTGTGAGGAACGTTAATGAGTGTCACTGTTCTTGTTGTGGACGACTCTGGTTTTTTTCGGAAAAGGGTCTGTGAAATACTGAATTCAGTTCAGGATATTAAGGTTGTGGGTACCGCCTCTAACGGAAGGGAGGCGATAGAGCTCGTAAAAAAACTTAGCCCTGATGTTGTGACGATGGATTATGAGATGCCGGTTATGGATGGCGTTACAGCTATCCGTATCATCATGGCAGAATGTCCGACTTCTATTCTTATGTTCTCTTCTTTAACCTATGAAGGTGCTCGTGTAACGCTTGATGCGCTAGAGGCTGGGGCTGTTGATTTTTTGCCCAAAAATTTCGAAGATATAGCGCGTGACACAGGCAGAATGCAAGATGAGCTTAAAAATCGAATTCTTAATATAGGAAAGCATAAAGCTAAAAAAGGCGCACCTAAGGAAGTACAAGCTGAGCCACCTCAAACCGGTAAAACATCTCAAACCCAAAACGCACAATTAAAAACAAAAACTACAGTTTCAAAAACTTTAACGCCTTCAGCATCCGTTAGTTCACCACTAACTGGTTTGTCAAAATCAAGCGTATCGAAAACAGCGCCTACTAGGTCTAACACTGTTTCACCAGCTAACAAATCCAGAGTGCACACTAGAGTGGCTACTCTCTCTCATGCTGTTGATCTACTCGTGATTGGAGCATCGACAGGGGGGCCGGTTGCACTTCAAAAAGTAATATCAAAACTTCCTGCAAATTTTCCTGCCCCTGTTTTAATTATTCAGCATATGCCAGATTCATTTACTCCAGCTTTTGCTGAGCGACTTAATAGCTTAAGTCAGCTATCTGTGGTGCATGCTTCTGATGGAGATGTTTTAAAAAAAGGGCAGGCTTTATTAGCGCCAGGCGGCAAACAAATGATAGTGACGGGCTTAGGACAAAAACGTCAGGTGAAAATACTAGAAGGAGACGAGCGGCTAACATATAAACCTTCGGTTGATGTGACTTTTGGGTCTGCAGCTAAAGCTTATCCTGGTCGTGTATTAGGTGTTGTTTTAACGGGGATGGGAGCGGATGGTCGTGAAGGTTGTAGGATGTTAAAACAATCTGGTTCAACTATCTGGACCCAGGACGAAGCGAGTTGTGTAATTTACGGTATGCCAATGTCTGTTGATAAGGCTGGATATTCTGATGCGTCAATTTCGTTGGTACAAATTGCAAATCGTATTATCGACGGGGTTATGTAATGGATCTGCTTAGTATATTAGGTGTTATTGCAGGTTTTGCTGCTATTTTAGGTGGAAATTATCTTGAAGGTGGTCATGTTAGCTCTTTATTTAATGGTCCCGCAGCCTTAATTGTGATTGGTGGCACTATAGCTGCTATTTTATTGCAAACACCCTTCAATATCCTGATGCGTGGATTATCAATGCTGCGCTGGGTTTTTATTCCACCCTATGTTTCGATGGATGATGGTATTGAAAAAGTGATTTCATGGAGTATGCGTGCAAGAAAAGAAGGTTTACTGGGACTTGAGGCTGCTGTAGAAAAAGAGAAAGAACCTTTTTGTGAAAAGGGGCTGCAATTATTGGTTGATGGTTCAGAGCCTGATGTGATTCGAAATGTTTTAGAGTTAGACTTAATTTCTAAAGAGCGTTATGACCTTAGCTCAGCAAAAATTTATGATGGCATGGGGGGGTATTCTCCTACGATAGGTATTATAGGTGCTGTTATGGGGCTTATACATGTAATGAGTAATTTAGCTGACCCATCCTCTTTAGGATCAGGGATTGCGACCGCTTTTGTTGCCACTATTTATGGGGTGGCTTTTGCGAATATGTTGTTATTTCCTATTGGAAGTAAGTTAAAAACACTTGTTTTAAAGCAATCCCAATATAGAGAAATGCTAATTGAAGGGCTGGTTTCTATTTCAGAGGGAGAGAATCCCCGATCAATCGAGCTTAAGTTGCGTGGATTTATTCCGTAAATTTATCACTAATCATTTAAAATATTATGCGTAGACAATTAGAAGAAGAACATGATAATGCTGAACGCTGGCTCGTTTCGTATGCCGACTTTATTACGCTGTTATTTGCTTTCTTTGTTGTTATGTATTCAATTTCTTCGGTTAACGAAGGTAAATATAAGGTATTGTCAGAGAGTTTAGAGGGGGTCTTTAACGGGGCTTCGAAAACAATTGAACCTATTCAAGTTGGGACAATCACTCCACGATCAGAGTCAAAATCTGCAGGTGAGAGTAAAGTAAAACCAATTTTTTTGATACCGGAACCCGTAGCAAAAGAAAAAATTAAAGACGATGCAGAAAAACTTCAGCTAGAGAGTATTGCTGGTGAATTTGAAAAAAGCTTCGAAGATTTAATTTATCAAGAAAATATCAGTGTTAAAACTGAGGAGGATTGGATCGAGGTATCGCTTAATGATACTGTTATTTTTAGTAGTGGTGGTGTTGAGCCTATCCATGAAGCACTTGAGATTATTGAAAAAATTGCTCGGATTATGTCAGGGCATGATAATGCAATGCTAGTAGAGGGTCATACAGATAATGTTCCTATAAGAAGTTCTTCATATCCTTCAAACTGGGAGCTTTCAGCAGCGCGAGCCGCTGCGGTTGTCAGATATTTGGCGCTGGAGGGTATTTCTGCCGATAGAATGGGGGCAATGGGATATGGCGAATTTCAGCCAGTTGCCCGTAATGACACCAATGAAGGTAGGCGTAAAAATCGCCGAGTTATCTTATTAATATCCAAGGGTAATGATATTCGACAAAGTTTACTCAAATAAACTGTTTGTACTTGGCTTTTCTCAAGTACTTCTGTATTCATTTCTTAAAATTACTTAATCATTTCAGGTTATTCAAAACGTTATAGTGCCTACGCTTTAAACTCTCTGTATGTATCGTTTTTAGCATTAGCTAAGTGGCATAACTTGTGCTTGTAAATCTATAGCTAACTCAAAAGACAGATTTTCGGCAACTAATTTCCGATATTAGGTCTTGAATCAAAGAATGTTGTGGCTTAATCGAATTGATCAATTTTGAAGGCTGTTTACTTAAATTATTTAGGGGTTATAACGTGAGAATCTGGGGAATTGCAAATCAAAAAGGTGGGGTAGGAAAAACCACAAGCGTCGTGACTCTAGGCGGGCTTTTAGCTCAAGAGGGCAAACGTGTTTTAGCAATGGACCTTGACCCACATGGGTCATTAACTAGTTATTTTAAATACGACCCTGACACGATTGAGCAGAGTGCATTTGACTTATTTATGCATAAAGGAAAAGTACCTGATGGTTTGCCTGAGCAATTGATTACATCGACATCTTGCGAGGGTTTGGATCTTATGCCTGCTTCGACCGCGCTGGCCACGTTAGAGCGTCGTATGGTGGGTGTTGATGGTATGGGGCTCATCATATCTAAAACCTTAGCATTATTATGGGACCAATATGACTATGTTTTGATTGATAATTCACCGTCTTTGGGTGTATTAATGATTAACTCTTTAGCAGCAAGTCAGCAATTGATTGTGCCTGTGCAGACGGAGTTTTTGGCTATAAAGGGCTTAGAGCGTATGATGCATACATTGAACATGGTAATACGTTCACAAAAAAGTAACTTACGACACTTGATATTACCGACTATGTTTGACCGGCGAACGCAAGCATCAACTCAAAGTTTAAGGACTATAAAAAACACCTGGGGTGACGATGTATGGAAATATGCCATTCCTGTTGATACGAAATTTCGAGACGCGAGTATGCATGGACGAGTTCCTTCTGCTTATGATGCAGAAACACATGGTGTTCGCGCTTATACGAAACTTCTTCAGAATCTAAAAGAAATGAATAATGGAAATGTTTAAAATTATTTTGGTTGGATAATGTCATGATAAAAAAACATGATTCAAACAAGGATGGAATAAATCGCACAGATGAGCTGATTAACGACTACTTGCAAGATGTTTTTGGTGATGCAAGTAGTGCTGGAAGCACGGAAACAGTTCCTATATCTGCGTTCTTTCAGGGTGCGTCAAAGAAGGGAGGTTATATCAAAGATACCGTGATTTTACCGGTATCAATTGAACATAATTGTTACTTAGTTCCCACGATAAAACTACTGTCTTCTAATGCTGGTAATGCAAACTATTCAAAGGAACAGGCGATTCTTATTTTATTGAATGCATTATATTTTCTTCGTCGACCCTTGTCCCCTCGGGTTAGACAGTGCTTCTTAAATCTATCTGAACAAGTGATTGATGATTATCAGTTTGCATCGTTTAAGCACAGAATGACTCGTCAGGGTGTTTTTGCGTGAAGTCTGATGATCAAGATAAGCCAAGCAACGCGCAATCCGCGATGCTTGATTACTATGATGATGTGTTAGGCTCACTTGAAAACGATCCATTAAAGGAACTAGTGCAAGAAGAGCGTGTAGCTCAAACGCCTCCGTCATCTGCTATAAAAAAGAAAAAATCACATCACACTAAAGCCAATTATGATCAAAAGTTAGAGACAGAACATTGGAAACCAAAGAAGAAAAAGCAGGTTAAAAAGTTACCACCAACTTTTTATGATGAAGCGTACGAGACAAAATTAAAGGCTGAAATTGTTGCGCCATTCATTATTCCAGCTGCTTTTCCAAAAATGGCGCCAAAACAGGAAGTACCGACACCTAAAGAGGTGATTACACAAACTAAAACGGTCATTTCAAAAGCGGTAATAGAGTCCAAAACGGTAGAAAAAATTGAAGTAAAAAAGGATTCGCCTAAACCTCCTATACCTAAAAAAATTGTCGCCAGCAAACCTGAAGAAAATCTGTCAGTTTCTGATAAGCATATCGAAAGCCAGGCTATAAATAATCACGTTACGGCAGTAAATAAAGAGGTACCTGAAGCAGCTCGAGTAACTACTTTAGATTCAAATACAGAATTTCAAAATGATAAAAGTGTTTCAACAAGTCCAGAGAATATGACAACGGGTGGGGTATTGAAACATAAGCAGTTAGATCGCTTGCCTGAAAACGGTCGTCCAGTATGGGCTCAAGAGCGTTTTGAGTGCCTTTTATTTTCGGTGGCAGGTTTAAAGCTAGCGGTTCCGCTTATTTCCCTTGGTGCGATTTATAAAATTGAGAATGACTTTACGCCACTAATTGGACGTGCCAGCTGGTTTATGGGGTTATATCGGTATGATGAACGCAATGTTCGTGTTATCGACACAGCTCAACTTGTGATGCCTGACCGCGTAGAAGAGACAACAAGAGAGAATTATCAGTATATTATTCGCTTAGGAGGTAATAACTGGGGGATGGCATGTGATTCGGTTCAGGAGTCTATTCAGCTTGAGCCAGAGGCGGTTAAGTGGAGAACTGAGAGAAGTAAGCGAGCATGGCTCTCCGGAACGGTTATCGAACATATGTGTGCGTTAATAGATGTAGACGCACTGAGTGACATCTTAAAAAAGGAAGCCTTGTCTAAGCATTCTTCATTTAATACATAAAGTAGGATTTATTTTTTCTTTTTTAAGTAATAAATAGGTGGCATAGATTGTGCGATGCTCTATATTAAATGGATAGTGTGTTAAATTTTTGACGTGCATCGATTCATAAGAATTTTAGAGGTTTAAATAATGGCATCAAATACAGGCCATAGCAGCCAAGCTGCTGATGATCCAGTACTGCAGAACGTTACGTTTCGTTTAGCTGATGAAACATATGGTATTAATGTAATGCAGATTCAAGAGGTATTACGTTACACAGAAATTGCTCCAGTTCCAGGTGCACCAAGTTATGTATTGGGTATTATTAATTTAAGAGGGAATGTCGTAACGGTTATTGATACTCGCGCCCGTTTTGGTTTACCGAGTGCTGAGATATCAGATAATACGCGTATTGTCGTACTTGAAATTGAGAATCAAGTAATCGGAATTCTCGTAGATTCAGTGGCTGAAGTTGTTTATATTAAACACTCAGAAATGGAGACTGCACCAAATGTAGGAAATGATGAGAGTGCTCGTTTTATTCAAGGTGTTTGTAATAAAAATGGTGAACTGATCATTCTTGTTGAGTTTGAAAAAATGTTATCTGAAGAGGAATGGGCCGATATGGCATCGTTCTAGTTATATTTGGAGTTGTTATGTCTATTTCTTTGTCCTTTGCTTATTTAGTGCCTGTTATTTCTAGTGTATTAGTGGCTTTGCTTGCTGTTTATACGGTAACGATAAAGCGGTCAATCACTAAATCTGAGAAAAACATAGCAGATATGGTTGATGGTTTGTCAAAGGAAGTACAGGGCATTAGTCATGGAACGATGGGCGTAGGACGAAAAGTCCTGTCCATGGAAAAAAAGATAGAAGCACTTGAAAGTACCATTGAAGAAATTCAGAAAAATGATCCAAGTAAAGTATCATACTCGGAAGCTGCACGCTTAGTTGAGTTAGGTGCTGGTGTTGAAGACCTGATGAATAGTTGTGGTATTTCAAGACCAGAAGCAGAGTTAGTGAGTGCTTTAACGGCAAGTAAAAATACTGATATCCCTACTTTAACAACGCAATCTTAAATGAGATGACTCAGTCTTATGAGTTGCGTTGTATGAGCGTAAGATAGAGGCCTTAAGCAACCTTAGCAAAACTTGTTTGTTTCTGCTGTCTTTGTAGACTTTTTTCAATATAGTCATCAATAGACTCATAGTCTTGAGTACTGATCTCTCTAAACTTCATATCCATGCAAAAAATATCTTTCGACAATCTTCTGACACTCACTACACTACACTGCACATCAATTTCATCTCCTGATTGGTTCAAGCGGAATGAAACTGGTAAAATTACCGCTTTCTTTGGTGCAACACTCGCTGTGTTAGGGAGTAATATATCGAGTGTTTTTTGGTTACAGGTCACCGTTAAGCTGTCACGAGAAATTGCGCCAAGTTCTGTTTCAATACTCTCACTACCATTCGCTCGTATTTGAATACTTTCACCAGGTTGAATGTGTGTATGGTAAATCAAATTTCTTTTCATATCGTTTATAGCTTCAAGTTTAAGCCCATGCCTAAATTGAATACTTTCCTAAATTTAATGTCATGTTATAAATCTATCTTTAAATGGCTGAAAAACAACGGGATAATTGTATCGCTTTGCAATGTTATGCAACCATGTGACGCATGCAGCCAATTTTTTGAATCAAAGTCACACTTTTAGGCTGCCAAGTAGGTTTTGTGTCATATGGTAATACGGTAAAGTGCAGGCTGCTATTGCAGAGCTTCATTCGCTTAATTCAAAAAGGTTTGTTTACTTGAAAATAATTCATACGTCCGATTGGCACCTTGGTCAGCATTTCATGGGAAAAAGTCGACAAGCTGAACATCAAGCCTTTCTGGATTGGTTATTAGAATTAGCGGTTGATCAAAAGGTTGATGCCATCATCGTAGCAGGCGATATTTTTGATACAGGTTCTCCGCCTAGCTACGCACGTGAGCTATACAATCAGTTTATTGTTTCGCTTCAGACGACTGCTGTTCATCTTGTTATTTTAGGAGGGAATCATGACTCTGTGGCCATGCTTGGGGAGTCCAAGTCACTGCTTTCATATTTGAATACTTATGTTATTCCTGGAGCATTAGATAAGCCTGAGGAGCAGGTAATAATTTTAGAAGATGCTAACAAAGAAGCAATTGGGCTTATTTGTGCAATTCCATTTCTACGTGCCCGCGACATTGTGATGAGCTTAGAAGGTCAGAGTGGCTCAGATAAACAGCATAATTTACAAATGGCTATCTCTGAGCATTATCAGGCTGTTTATGCGAATGCAAAAGAAAGACAAAAAGCTTTAGGTGGATCAATTCCCATCATTGCGACAGGCCATTTAACAACCGTTGGTGCCAAAACCTCAGAGTCTGTACGTGATATCTATATTGGTACTTTAGATGCTTTTCCATCGTCAGCGTTTCCACCTGCCGCATACATTGCGCTAGGACATATACATCGACCTCAAAAAGTAGGGGGTACTGAGCATATTCGTTATTGCGGTTCACCGATTTCTTTAAGCTTTGATGAATTATCAAATGATAAACAGGTACTGATTGTTGAGTTTGAAGGCGCAGAGCTCAAAACGGTATCTGAACAGAACGTTCCTCGATTTCAACCGATGCACTTAATTAAAGGGGATTTGGATGAAATTGAAGCTGAGATAAAGCGATTAGCGCCATTATATACAGCGAATAAACCAGCATGGCTTGATATTGAAGTGAGTACGCAAGACTTTCTTCAAGACTTACAGCAACGTATTCAAACATTAGTTGAAGGTCTTCCTTTAGAAGTATTATTACTTCGGCGAGCTCGTACGAATAGGCAGGTCGGTCTAGCACAAGAGAATAAAGAAACATTGCATGAGCTAACAGTGAAAGATGTTTTTGAGCGACGTTTAGCGTTAGAAGATTGGCAAGGGGCAGAACAAGAAGCGAAGCTCAAACGCTTGCATCATGCATTTGATGAAATCGTGGTAGAGCTTGAACACGCTGGTGTTCAAGAGAATATTAAAAACGAAGCGCAAAAAGTGTTAACCGAGGCTGAAAAACAGGTAAATGAAAATAAATGAAAATTATTAGCCTCAGGTTCAAGAATATCAACTCATTAAAAGGTGAATGGAAAATTGATTTTTCCAAAGAACCGTTTGCCAGTAATGGCTTATTTGCAATTACAGGGTCTACTGGCGCGGGTAAAACGACGTTACTCGATGCGATTTGTTTAGCGTTATATCATCAGACACCTCGGCTGAATGAACCGTCACCGGCTGAAAAAGTGATGACACGACACACCAGCGAATGTCTAGCAGAAGTTGAATTCTCTGTGAAAGGCAAACATTACCGAGCATTCTGGGAAGTGCGACGCGCTAGAAATAAAAGTGATGGCAAGCTTCAAGGGGCTAAAGTTGAGTTAGCAATCTTAGGGGCTCAAACAGCTGAATCAGGTACCAAAGAATGCGCTAATGGAGACGTGATTTTAGCCGATAAAGTACGAGATAAACTCGACTGTATTGCAGAAATAACGGGCTTGGATTTTGGACGTTTTACTAAGTCAATGTTATTAGCGCAAGGTGGTTTTTCAGCTTTTTTAAATGCGGCTGCAGGGGAGCGTGCCGAATTACTAGAGGAATTAACGGGGACAGAAGTTTATGGGAAAATTTCAGCACAGGTGTTTGATCGTTTTCGGGAAAAAAAATCTGAATTAACTTTGCTTCAAGCAAAAACAGAAAGTTTTGACCTACTTGCGTCAAGCCAAATTGAAAGCCTAGGTCTAAGTCGTATTGAAATATGTGCGCAAATTCTGCTAAAACAAACTCAGCAAAAAGTCACAAAAAACCAGTTGGACTGGCTGAAAAACCTTGAATCAGCAACTGCACATCTTGCCCAAACCACACAAGAGGTTGAGCATGTCAGGTCAACCTATGAACAACAGGCAAATAAGTTATTAAGGCTGGAAGAAGGCAAACCTGCCAATCAGCTCCGCGCTAGCTATGACATGCACCAAAGAGAGTCTAAACAGCTAAGCGATCTTACGATTAAAAACAAAGCGCTGAAAGACGAGCACCAGCAACAAATTAATGACTTAGCACTACTCAAGCAAGAGTATGAGCCCTGTGTCGCTCAGCTTGAATTAATAGGCAGGGAGCGCAGTGATACCCAAACACTCATTGCTGAGCAGATAATACCGCTTGATAAAGAAATTGAACTAGCTGAAAAGCAAGAAGTGGTGACGCGTCGAGACTTAGAACCACTACAGCGAGCTTTACAAGAAAATACTCAGGCATTAAGTGACGTGTCATCGAGTATCCGTCAGTCAAAAAATGAGCTAGTGGTGCTCAATCATTATCTTTCTGAGCATCAAGTCCACCAAAAAATAGAGGCGTCACTGACGCACTGGCGATCACAATTCGAGCAACGCTCAACGCATCACCAACAAATAAATCTGTTAGCGTTTGAGTTACAGAAGTCAGAATCTGAGTTAGTTGCGCATACAAAAGCACAGTTAAAAAAAGAAGCCGCTTTAAACGAGTTTAAACAACAATTTAAGCATAAAGAAAATGCTTTGGTCGTAGCGACTAATCAGCTTGATGAACGGCTGCAGGGTGAAAGCCTGGATCAAAGGTATCAAAAATATTTACAAACACTAGAAGCGCAGAAAGTGCTAGAAGAGTGCCGACGGATCTATCTTGCTTACACCGATGCAACTCAAGCATTGGATAAGTTAAAGCAGCAGCACCAACATAGCTTAGCGGAACAAAAAACGTTATCGTTTTCAGTCGCTACACTCAGAAATGATTATCAAAATGAAAATAAGTTACTTCAGGAAATAGAGCGTAATTTGTTACTCGAGCAGCAAATAACGAGTTTAGAGTCCTACCGAGAACAACTTCAAGCGGGAGAGGCTTGTCCACTTTGTGGTTCAGAAGAGCACCCTGCAATTACGACTTACCAAAAAATAAATAGTTCTGAAACAGCGCTTAGAAGGGATGCTCAAAAAGAAAGACTAAGCCTTTTGACAGAAAACGGTCAGGCAGCGAAAGCGTCGTTAGCCGGTTCAGAAGCCCAATTAAAGTTATTAGATGAGAGGCTAGGGGATCTGGCGAGCCAAGTTCATAACTTTAGTAGCAATTGGGCTGTAGAGGCTAGAAAAATTCAGTGGGAAAAACCAATGACTGACCCTAGCATTTTTCAGCTTATTGAGACGACCGCAAAAGAACAAATAAATACGATTAATCATTATTTAGAAATAATTAAATATGATGAGGAATTAAAAAACGCCAAAGAATCTACAAACCAAGGCCAACAACAAATTCAAACGATGGCGCATGAAGTTGATCTTTTTAACGTCAATGGAAAAAAAGACCAGCAATTACATGAGCATAAAATAAATACGGTTCAGTCAGAACAGAAAGCCTTAAAAGCGCTTGAACAAGATTTTATCGGGCAATTAGAAAATAGCTTTATTCAAATGGCAGGTTCATTAGCTTTTTCAATACCTTCAATTGAGGCGCAAGCTGAATGGCTAGAAACACGAACACAGGAATCTAATCGTTATCAGCAGAACTGTCTTGCTCAAGATAAACAAGCACATTTGCTCCAGGCATTAACTTATCAGGAGGAGGCGATGCTGCAGCAAGTCGCTGACCAAAAAGTTCAAATAAATAAAATTAATGAAGAGCTTGAGCAGAAGCGAAAAAGTTTAAAACAAAATCAGAAAAATCGCTTTCAACTTTTTGGCAGTAAGTCAGTGTTAGCGGTACAAGAAAGGCTGTCGACTAATTATGTAAATCAAGAAAAAACAGTGGCTGAGATAAAAAGCAAACAAGACGCATTAAGTAAAATAAATCATACTCTTGAAGGACAAATTACCCAGAATAACCAAGAAACATTAAAGCAAACCGTGTTGAGTCAAGAGGCCGAAACAAACTGGTTAAGTTGTCTTGAAATGAGCATGTTTGTAGACGAACTTCACTTCAAATCTGCGTTAATCAGTGAGAATGAGTTCACTGAATTAGAGCAATGGAAGGCAAGCTTAGATCAACAGAAAGATCAAACACTAGCGTTACAAAAACAAGCCCAACATCGCTTTGATGCGCTAAAAACCGAAGCTTTAACTGAGGCTAAAGCGCTAGAGCTCGATGCCCAGCTTACGGTGTTAAACGACGCAGTTTCATTATTGAACAAACAACAAGGTGAGATTGATCAGACACTAAAACAGAATACTGAGCAACTAAAGAAGCAAACTTCATTAAAGAGCGAAATAGCTTTGCAGCAAGAACAGTACGATGACTGGGCATACCTTAACAGTTTGATTGGTTCAGCTGATGGCAAGCGGTTTAGAGTGTTTGCTCAGGGGTTAACCTTAGATTATTTAATTCATTTGGCGAACCAGCAATTAATTCAATTACATGCACGTTATCAATTGTCACGTAAGCCGGGCGAAGCACTTGAACTCGAAGTGATTGATACTTGGCAAGCAGACTCAATGAGAGATACGAAAACGCTATCGGGCGGTGAGAGTTTTTTAGTGAGCTTAGCCCTCGCACTCGCCTTATCTGATCTGGTTAGCCATAAAACACGCATCGATAGTTTGTTTTTAGATGAAGGCTTTGGCACCTTAGACAGAGAAACGCTCGATATCGCACTCGACGCACTCGATAACTTGAATGCGAGTGGAAAAATGATTGGTGTGATTAGTCATGTTGATGCCTTGAAAGAACGCATTACCGTTCAAATAGACATAAAGAAAATGAGCGGATTAGGCGTGAGTCAGCTTGACACAAAATATCGCTGCGGTTCGTGATAAAAATCCTCATCGGAATTACGATTTTTAATTGCTTGTATAATCCAATGTTTAAACGGCACACTTAAAGTTTGTATTTCTGACAACGCAGGGCGGGGCTTAATTATCGAAGTAGTGATAACGCTCTTAGAAAGTAACTATCTCTAACGTGAACCTGTGTTTTTTCAATATAGTGATTTATGCACATTTGAATAATGCTAAAAATGGGATTTTCAGTTGTTGTAAAATACTTGATGTTAGTCCTGTAGAATTAATAACGAACGTAGTTAGCTACTTGTCATCACTCAAAGACTATATTTTAAATAGCTCAACATTGTTGAGCAAAAAAGGCAGTTTTAAATTCGCCATTTTATCCCTAAGCGTATGTCTCGGCCAGCTTCTGGCAAACTAACAACACCTTCCCACCTTGAGATATGTTCGAATCTGCCATTTGACGCATGAGTACGTATTAGTTAGGTATAAATAACCTTCGATTAAACGAATTACTTGTGAACTAAAGTATAGGGTAATAAATAAGCCGTGAGGTGTTAAATGACAGAGGTAGGGAATATAACGTGGTATTTAGGGGGGGTTATTACGTTATTTTAGTCTGGTTAAATTACAGTACATTTCTCATACCTAAAAGCTAATAGTATTCATACACATTCGTGTTGGTTTGTAGATGTTATTTATATTTTAGTTGAGTTAAATCAATAGCTTAAGTGTTATGTGGTTGTGCAAAAAACAATCAAATCTTAGTGTTCTTTTGTGTCATGGGGACTATAATAATAAAGCTGGAAATCATTCTAGTGATCCTTGTATTAACCATTAATAATAACGGGGGCATCTATGAAAGGCGATAAGAAAATAATTGGTTTACTTAATGAGTGTTTAGGTAATGAACTCATTGCCATAAACCAGTATTTTTTACATGCACGTATGTTCAAAAACTGGGGGCTTGAAGAATTAAACGAGCACGAGTACAAAAAATCAATTCAAGATATGAAGCATGCAGATAAAATTATCGAACGTGTGTTATTTCTAGAAGGTATTCCAAACCTTCAAAAATTAGGCAAATTGCTGATTGGTGAACATACCGAAGAAATGCTTGAATGTGACCTTAATCTAGAAATGGCAACGCTAAAAACTCTCCGAGATACCATCGCATTTTGTGAAGAAAATTCTGACTATGTCAGTCGAGATATGCTTACTGAAATTCTTGATGATGAAGAAGAGCATGTGGATTGGATAGAGGCTCAGTTGGGTTTAATTAGCAAAATTACAATAGAAAACTACAATCAATCAATGATGGATTCATAACAGTTTGGAGGTGGGGTCATGAAAGGTAAGGCGAAGGTAATCAATGTACTTAATGAGTTGCTCGCGGGTGAGCTCACGGCAATAGACCAATACTTTATTCACTCACGTATGTATGAAGATTGGGGCTTATCGAAGTTACACGAGCATTTAGAACACGAGCACCAAGAAGAGACCGACCATGCGGATCAGATGATCAAGCGGATGCTGTTCTTAGAAGGTACACCGAACATGGTCAAGAGGGAAACGATCCATGTCGGTAAAGACACCCCTGAAATGCTCAAGAATGATCTTGCTCTGGAATATTCTGTTATCAAAAACCTGCGTGCCGCCATTGGCCTCTGTGAAGAGGAACAAGACTACGAAACGCGCGAAATGTTGATTAAGCAATTAGAAGACTCTGAAGAAGATCATGCGTATTGGCTTGAAAAACAGTTAGGCTTAATCGATAAAATTGGATTGCCGAATTACCTTCAATCCATGATGTAAGTGCATTGAAGTCTACTTTTCTAGCATTTTACGTACTTTGGTGAACGTTAGGTCGGCAGAACTTAACCAGATAAGAATCATGCGTCTGGGTGAATTCTGTGTCTGCTAGTAGTGCTATGCCTAATAGTCACTACTATGATCTGACACGTAATAAACCTAAGCGCTTGTTCTCATGGTTTCAATTGATCAACTTAATTCGATTAAGAAGTTCAATTGAGGCTTCGATCTCTACTTTTCTAGTGGCGACACTTTCAATATTACAGCCAATTGGGATGTTTTTTGCATCGGCAAAAGTCTTTAGTTCTTTCCAGCTTTGCTCACAAAAATCCAAAGATTGCTCTAAAATATCCTGCGAGTGAATTAAGTCATTTTCTAACCATTTAGGAACGCTAATGCCGAGCCATTTCATAAACTCTAAGGTTTTTGGGGAGCCGCAGGGGGTTAGGGTGAATAGAATGGGCACCAATGGAATATTATGTTTTTGTCCATAGTAGTAGTAATCCGATAGGAAGTTCTTGGCCGCATTTAGGTCGTATACTCCTTGGCTGACAAAGAATTTACAACCTTGAGCCATCTTATCGAAGACTCGAATATGTTCATCCCCTTTACTCTGGTGGCGTTCTGGGATGGTCACTCCGCCAATTGGAAGTTCAAGGCAGTGTGTTTGCTTAAGCTCATAAGCCTGTTTCAGGGAGAGAGTAACGCCTTGATTTTTAGAGGCCGCGCCAACAAATATGGTTGCACCGTCGGTATTTACAGCTTGGCTTAAGTATCCATTTAATTCTGACTCGCTATATTTTCCAACTGAACGGTATATAATTTTGGGAACTTTCAGGTCTGCTAAATAATTTTGACTGTAATCAAATGAGTCTAATGTTTCCATAAATGGAAATGGGCGCTCAATCGATGTACGTGATTCTTCATCTTGAATATCATAAAGAATAAGGCCATCAATGTTTTGATTTGCTAAGCGCTCGATTTGTTTTTTAGCGATATCGGAAATTTTATCGGCATTGGTTCCTGCTTTTGGCGGTGTGATGCCATATACAATAATACCACTTTCTCGGTTGTTAATTTTATCGATTAACATAGTAAAACATGCTCTAAAGTTAAAGAGGGTTTGTAGGTCAGTACTTTCAACAATGAAAGACTATGCCATATTCTGGCAATACGATTTAAGCCTGAAGCGCTATATTACAGCATAATCAGGTGTATCAACATTATGTTACTCAAGAATTAAAGTATTTGAGGGGGGGAGGTAAACACATAAGAAGGCAGATTAAAGCGAAAAGCAACTTGCTTAGCTGGAACCAACTTGAAAATTTGGTTCCAGCTGCTCTTTAGGCGGCTTTAGAGGTTTTGTCTTCGCCAATCAATAAAGTATCTGTTCCTAAATCAGGCAATTCGAATAGGTGATCTTCAAGTTCAGCTTCCACAATTGATCTTAACCCTCTGGCACCTACTTTCTTGTCCAAGGCTTCTGTCGCAATACTATCGAGTTTATCTTTCGAAAATTCTAATGCAACATCATCAAGAGAGAACAACGCTTGATATTGCTTTATTAGCGCGTTTTTGGGCTCTGTCAGAATAGATAATAAGGCTTTATGGTCAAGCTCTTGGAGTGGCGCTATCACGGGCAAACGACCAAGTAGTTCAGGGATCATCCCAAATTTCTGAAGGTCATCTACGCCAACTTGTGCGTAATCAAAAACCGCTTTTTTGGCTTCTTCCTTGTTTTGAACAAGTGCGTTAAAACCAATGTTGGCTTCTTTATTTTTAGTTAGGTTAACTTGAGATTCGATTCCTGCAAAGCTTCCCCCGCAAATAAACAGAATATTACGAGTATTGATTGCTGTTTTTTTACTATCAGGATGGTTTCTGGCGCCATCTGAGACACCTACTTCATGGCCTTCTATTAATTTAAGTAAGGCTTGTTGAACACCTTCACCTGATACGTCGCGAGTAATACTCGGATTGTCAGATTTGCGATTTATTTTATCAATTTCATCAATAAAAACGATACCACGTTCTGCTTTTGAAATATCTCCGTCCGCTCGGCTTAAAAGTGTTTTGATAAGCTGCTCGACATCATTCCCCACATAACCCGATTCCGTAAGTTCTGTGGCATTTCCCATCGCAAAAGGCACATCTAGAATTCTAGCAAGTGTTTCAGCAATAAGGGTTTTTCCTGACCCCGTAGGGCCGACTAAGAGAATATTACTTTTGCCAAGTTCAACTCCCTCAACCGTTGGATTATTAATTCGTTTGTAGTGGTTGTACGCTGCAATGGCAATAACCTTTTTTGCACGGTCTTGACCGATTACATATTCATCAAGTTGCTGCTTTATAAGTTTTGGCGAATAGGGGGTGATATCAAGTTTAGGAATTTCTTCCTGACGACTTTTGAAATGTGCGTTTAAATCATCGCTACATTGATCACATATATTATGCCCATTCATATCAACTAATAAGGAAACTTCGCTCTTTTCTTTTTGACAACCAATACACCGTTCACTCATTTCTAGTACCTTTGAATATTTTACGTGCGACTTAAACTATATTGAGTCTATTTCATTAAAGACAAGCTCAAAATCTAAAAAGCGTTCATTTAAACTAAATCGCTTTCTTTAAATGTTCTAAAGTCTTTATAAGAATGGTCCATATGGGGATGTATAGCTTTCCACTATAATGCTCATAACTACCTAAATCATTTATATCTGTTAAAAAATAGCGTTTGCGTTGATCAGTTGAATTCACTGGACATCTAAGCTGAAGAAAAATTTGTAAAATGAGATTGCAACTGGAATGCAAAACGGCCCCGAGAAAATTTGGGCCGTTACACCTACATCTTGCTTATCTAAGTTTCACTTGCTTTCTGTGTATTGCTCTGTGCATCGAATGCTTGGCCGGTAATGCCTTGGCTTGCTTCACCCATTAAATAAAGATAAACAGGCATAATCTCTTCTGGCGTTGGGTTGTGAATTGGGTTTTCCGCAGGGTAGGCACTTGCACGCATGTTTGTTCTTGTAGCACCTGGGTTAATGCTATTTACTCGTACATTGTGTTGCTCATCATCGGGTTCATCTGTTACACGTTTATTGTGTTGTTCGTCATCGAGCTCGTCTGCTAAAACTTGCATCATGCCTTCATTAGCAAATTTAGAAACAGAGTATGCGCCCCAAAATGCTTTTCCTTTTCGACCTACGCTGGATGAAGTAAAAATAATAGACGCATCATCAGATAAGCGGAGTAGTGGAATAAGTGCTCTGGTCAACATAAATGGAGCTGTTACATTGACTTGCATTAATTGGTTCCAGACAGGTACTTCATATTGTTCTAGCGTGGTTAATGAGCCAAGTAAGGCTGCGTTATGTAAGATGCCATCTAATTTGCCAAATTCATTTTCAATCGACACGGCGACATCGTCATAATCTTTCTCAGCAGCACCTTCTAAATTTAGTGGAATAATCGCTGGTTTGGCACCACCATGTTCTTCAATTTCATCATACACTGCTTCTAGTTTTGAGACCGTTCGTCCCAGTAAAACCACTGTTGCCCCGTATTTGGCAAACATAAGCGCAGCCGCTCGCCCAATGCCATCCCCGGCACCTGTAACCAAAATCTTTTTGTCTTGAAGAAGGTTTTCTGGTGCTTGGTACTCAAACATAAACGACTCACAATTTAAGAGGGTGGTAAGAAAAAATAATATAAGGAATTTTATTGAATCTGAAGACAAAGTGCCATGAGTATTTCATGAAGAAAGTCATTTGATATTTTAAGAAGCCTGATGACTGTTGGTCACAAAATGTTGTATTCTTCAAATATTGAAATATAAATGGATTTTATGAAGCTGAAGACTTAACCGTCTACACAAATAAAACATTAGAACGTCTCAACACAGGAAATAAAAATGACTCAAAAAACAATTACGATACATGAAAAATTTAATGCACCTATCGATGAAGTGTTTGGAACTTTAAGTAATCATGCGAAGTTTGGCGAAATTTGCGGCATTAGTATGAAACGTACCAAAGACGGGGCTGATGGCTTGAATGGTTTAGGCTCTATTCGGGCGATAAAAATAGGCCCATTACCTGCTTTTGAGGAAACGATTACAGGTTTTATACCCAATGAATTCATCGAGTATAAAATAACGCGTGGCAGTCCAATTAAAAATCATGTGGGTACCTTGAAGTTCTCGGAGAAAAACAACCAAACCGTGCTGGATTATACGATTAAGCTTGAGTCAAAAATTCCATTTACGACAAGCATTATTAAAACTGCGCTTCAAAATGGCATCGGCAAAGGCTTAAGGAAGTACGCAAGGTCTTTTTAGTGCTTTAAATTATAATCATGATGTTTTTTATGAGTTTTTGGTCCTTAAAAACTCATATATAAAACGTGATCTGCTTCACATTTTGTTTTCTTTGACTAAACTTTGTTTACCGATTAAACAATTTTTCCGTGTGGAGCCTTGTTATGCTGGATCAAAGTGTAATCTTTCCCCGAATGTTTCTTACTGCTTTACTTTGTACGACCTTAGTTTGTTTATCTTCAATTAGCCCGACTAGCTATGCAGGTATGAAAGAGGCTGAATCTTGGCTTCAGTCAGAGTTCAAAGATAGTACGCTGAGCAAAGACGAACAGATGAAAGAAATGGCCTGGTTTGTCGAGGCCGCAAAACCTTATAAAGGGATGACTATTCGTGTTGTTTCTGAGCGTATAGACACTCACTGGTATGAAGCAAATACTTTAACTAAAGCCTTTGAAGATATTACGGGCATAAAAGTGGTGCATGAAATAACAGGTGAGGATGATGTAGTTAAGAAAATTTCCACTCAGATGGACCTAGAATATAATATTTATGATGCCTACATTAATGATAGTGACTTAATCGGTACACATTATCGTTCAGGTAAGGTTGTCGCCATTAGCGATTTTATTAAAAATGAAGGTAAAGACGTTACCTTGCCGACTCTGGATTTAGACGATTTTATCGGCTTAAGTTTTACCACAGGGCCTGATGGTAAATTATATCAATTACCCGACCAACAGTTTGCGAACTTGTACTGGTATCGACATGACTGGTTCTCACGAGCAGATTTGAAGGCGAAATTTAAAAAAATCTATGGTTACGAATTGAACGTACCGCAAAACTGGTCAGCATATGAAGATATCGCTGAATTTTTTACTGTGCATGTGAAAGAACTTGACGGTCAGAAGGTTTATGGCCATATGGATTATGGAAAAAAAGATCCTTCTTTAGGCTGGCGCTTTTCTGATGCCTGGTTATCTATGGCAGGCGCTGGTGATAAAGGTATTCCAAATGGATTACCTGTTGATGAGTGGGGGATTCGAGTAGATGGCTGTGTACCTGTCGGCGCGAGCGTTACTCGAGGTGGTGCGCTAAATGGACCTGCTTCAGTTTACTCTATTCGTAAGTTTGTTGAATGGTTAGATAAGTATGCACCACCAAATTCAACAGCGATGAACTTTAGTCAGGCTGGTGCTTTACCTGGTCAGGGCAACATTGCTCAGCAAATATTTTGGTATACGGCTTTTACAGCGGCTTTAACAGACCCAAAACTTGCTGTAACCAATTCTGATGGTACGCCAAAATGGAGAATGGCACCTTCGCCACGAGGCCCTTATTGGGAGAAAGGTATGAAGTTAGGTTATCAGGATGCTGGTTCTTGGACATTCCTGACCAGTACGCCAATCGATAGGCGTAAAGCTGCTTGGTTGTATGCACAGTTCCTAGTCTCTAAAACCATATCATTACAGAAAATGCTTGTTGGTTTGACGCCCATCAGAAACTCAGATATCAACTCTAAAAAAATGACCGAAGTTGCCCATAAATACGGTGGTTTGATCGAATTTTACCGAAGCACCGCTCGAGTTGCTTGGACACCAACAGGTACAAACGTGCCAGATTACCCAAGCTTGGCTGACTTATGGTGGAAGAATATAGCGTTAGCCGCTAATCACAACCTTTCACCTCAAGAGGCAATGGATAAAATGGCGGGTGAAATGGATACACGGCTTCAGAACGTTGCAGATAGAGGTCAAGAGCGCTGTGCGCCCAAACTAAATAAACCGAAAGATGCCAGCTATTGGCTTTCTCAGCCCGGTGCACCAAAAGCTAAGTTGAGCAATGAAAAGCCACAAGGTAGAACACTTTCATATGAAGATTCACTTAAAGCTTGGGATTAATGAGGGGAGCAGCAATCATGAATATAAATATCAGATGTAAGAAAAATATGTATCACAAGCTAATATCGGCAAGTATAAGTCTTGCTCTAATGCTTTTCGTACCTTTTTCACTACAGGCAGCAACGTTTGAACTGTTAACTGAAGAGCTACCACCTTATGCGATGAAAAAGGGCGGAAAACCAACAGGTGCAACAGTTGAGATTGTTTCAAAGTTGTTTGAGCGTGCAAATATCGATTATAGCGTGCGTATTGTGCCTTGGAAACGAGCCTATCTAACGGTTAAAGAGGAGAAAAATACCTGCATATTCCCCGTTCAGCGAAGTCAGGAGAGGGAGGTCGAATTTCATTGGGTGAGTCCGATTGTTATTTCGCAAACTGGTTTTTATACTCGTGATGATTTCGATAAAGCCCTGCGGACACTAAATGATGTTAAAGCGCTAAAAATTGGTTCTTACAAAGGCAGTGCTGCCGCTGAATATTTGCATGGTCAAGGTTATAAAACTGCTTTGATTGCGAAGGATGCGCCTAATATTCAAAAACTTCAGGCTGGGCGTATAGATATTTGGGCAGCAGATACCTTAACTGCAGGGTATATGATAAAGCAGCGCAAGGTAAAAAATGTCAACGAATCGTTAGTATATTTTACCACTTTACGTGCTTTGGCTTGTAACTTGGAAACGCCAGTTAAAACGATTAATAAATTATCAAAAGAACTCAAAGAAATGTATATCGACGGAAGTGTGAATCGTATTATGGCTCAATACAAATAGATTCATCATTCACCATGGCAGGCATAATGCTCGTCATGGTGAGTCTTTTGCTGTTTTTAAAATAATATCCCCCGTTTTTGAATATCCTTCCTATACTTTCAAATAACACAACGTTTTAGACCTTATAAGTTAGGGAGTTTGGAGTGTATCCTTTATATATATCACGATTTATAACACTTATATTGCTGTTTACAGGGCTTTTATTGTCTTTGTCTTCCTGGGCGTTTGATTTGCAGATTGTGGATCAAAAAGGCAATCCTGTAAAAAATGCGGTGGTGAGTATTCCAGAAGGTGATATTAAGGCAGTGAATTCAGTGCCAGCCATCATGGATCAAGTCAAACGTCAGTTCAAACCACTTGTGTTAGCGGTGGAAGAGGGGCGAGCTGTTGTCTTTCCAAATAGTGATAATATTCGCCATCATGTTTACTCATTCTCTGAACCCAAAAAATTCCAAATAAAGCTCTATAAAGATCAACCTGAAAAGCCCATAAAGTTTGAGCAAGGCGGGGTTGTTGTTTTAGGGTGTAATATTCACGATTCAATGATTGGATACATTTTTGTATCACCTTGGCCTAGTTTTAAGATTTCTCCAGAGTCGGGGAGGGTGTCTTTTGAGACAAACCCCAAAGAAATTGCAATTTGGCATCCGTGGATTGCAGGGCTTGAAAAGCCAGAGATTATAAGTTTTAGTGAATTAAAGAAAAATGATTTTAAAATTCAATTGTTATTAACGCCGCCAAAGCAAGTCAAAAAGCTTAAAAATAAATTTAATAAGTACTACGACAAGTAAAAGACGCATTTATGAACCTAAGCTTACGTAACAAAATTCTCCGATTATTTCTTGGTTTGATGATTTTATCGTCAGTTGCCACCATTTCATCTGTTTTATTAGCGACTAATGCGAGTGTAGAGCGACAGGCAAAAGACAAATTAGATATAGGGAAGCGTGTATTCGAGCAACTTATGCTAAACCGTAGCCAACAATTGTTCGGGTCTGCGGAGGTATTAACGGCTGATTTTGGTTTTAAAGGTGCGGTTGCTCAAGGTGATAAAGGGACAATTCTTTCTGTGCTCGAAAATCATGGGGCTAGAATAGATGCGGACCTAATGATGCTTGCTTCGTTAGACGGAGAGTTGATTGCGCGTACTGATGCTTCGATCTCATCAACTAAAATTTTTCCTTTTTCTCATTTGTTACCACAAGCAGAAGCTGATGGTGGTTTGATGACTGTTGCTATGTTAGATGGGAAAGCTTACCAGTTAGTGTTGTTGCAAGTGACCGCCCCTAGACCGATTGCATGGGCTGCAATGGGTTTTTTACTAAATCAACCATTGGCTAATCAACTGAAGTCATTAACAAATCTTGAAGTGTCATATTCAGGGGTAGATCAAGACAATAAGGGGCTTGTGATCTCGACGATGCCGGAGGAAATACACGCGGGCATTTTAACCGAAAAAATGCAATCTAACGATCATGTAAATACAAAGGATACACATAATTTAAAGCATATGCGGTTTGGTCAGGATGAATACCTTTCTTTATATGTACCATTAATAGAAACATCTCAGTATAAAGTTAATGCGTTTTTAAGTACCTCTTTGAGTGAGGCGCGTAATAATTTTTCGCCGCTTAAAATACAAATATTACTGGTTTCATTCCTCTCACTAATTGCTTCTGTCATTGGCGCGTTTTTAATTTCGAGCAATGTTACACGGCCAATTAAAAATTTAGTGAGTGCTGCGCAACGGATAAGTAGTGGTGATTATAGTGTCGACCTACCCCTAGTTAAAAATCTAAAAGATGAAGTGAATGTGCTTGCGGGAAGTTTTAATGTCATGCAAAAAGGCATCGCTGAACGAGAAGAAAAGATTTTACATCAAGCGTATCATGACACGCTCACTAACTTGCCAAATCGAATGTTAGCAACACAAGAGATGAAAAAGTTAATAGCCACATGTCGAGATGGTGAGTCGTGTTTTGCTTTAATGAGTGTAAATATTAATCGTTTTAAGCAGATTAACGATACGTTTGGTTATCAAATTGGCGATGGTCTTTTAAAGGCTTTTGCATTACGTTTGGGGGAGGTTAATGGTGGGGCAAATTTTTGTGCCCGATTAGGTGCTGATGAATTTCTCGTCTTAATTCAAAGTGAGGACCATATAAACTTTACGCCATTGGTAGGAAACTCTGTTCAGAGTTTAAGTCAGAGTTATTTTATTGATGATTTTGAAGTCACTGTATCATTAAGGGTAGGGGTAGCAATTTTCCCTGTACATGGTGATCAAACTGGTCAGCTACTAAGACGAACAGAAATTGCTTTACATGATGCGAAACAGAAAAAGAGAGAAATTCAGTTTTATGAACAAGGCAGTGATGCTAAACACCTGAATCGCATTCGGCTCATTAATGACTTAAAACAGGCGATCTCAAATAACCACCTAGTGATGTACTATCAGCCAAAAGTTGATTTACATCTTCGTAAAGTGACTCAAGCTGAGGCGTTAATTCGATGGTTTCATAAAGAGCTAGGCTTTGTTTCTCCCGAAGAATTTATTGGCTTAGCAGAGCAGGCTGGTTTGATGCCTGCGTTAACGCGCTGGGTATTAAAGACCGTTGTAGAGGAGTTAAGTGGGTGGTTAAAGAATGGTGTAGATATCGCCATGGCTGTAAATTTATCTGCCTATGATTTAGCGCATGATGATTTGCCCGATTATATTGATGAATTACTTACTGAGTATAATGTGCCTGCTACGCACTTAATTTTAGAGGTGACTGAAAGTGCCGTTATTGAAGAGCCAGAACAGGCAATGAATGTACTGCATCGCTTTAAGAAATCAGGGATTAAGCTTGCGATCGATGACTATGGCACAGGCTATTCCTCTTTAGGGCAGTTAAAGAGTATGCCTGTTGATGAATTGAAAATTGATAAATCCTTTGTTTTGAAGCTTGAACAAGATAAGGATGATCAAGTAATTGTTCGGTCAACAATTGAGATGGGGCACAATATCGGTTTAACGATTGTTGCTGAAGGCGTTGAAACAAAAGCTGCTTGGGATTTACTCGAAGCGTATGGGTGTGACAAATTACAGGGGTATTTTATTAGTAAACCACAGTCACCATCAGACTTTCTACAATGGTATTCAAATTATCAAGTGGGTGAATAGCGGTTGATGAAACTCTTACAAATTTTGTTGTTTCTGCTTGTGTCGAGTCAAGTAGTTGCAGGGGGCAAGCTTATCGGTACCTCTGGTGTGACTCAGATAGAAGGCAGTGGCGGCGGGGGATTAGTTCCTTGGGCCACGCTGTCTGGTTATGGTACAAGGGATGAAAAAAGTGTCTCGGCTTTTTTTAGTGCGGTAAATGTTGATGATTTTCGGATGTCATCTTATGGCGCTTCATATGTCTATCATGACCGAGTAGAGGTTTCTTTTGCTCATCAAAAGTTTAAAAGTGATGATAAAGTGACTGACCTTGCTCAGAATATTTTGGGTGTGAAGGTTCGCTTGTTTGGTGATCTTGTTTATACACCTTGGCCTCAAGTGGCCTTAGGTGCGCAATATAAAAATGCAAATAATATTAATACTATCCGGTCACTTGGTGCTAAAGATGATCATGGGGTAGATTATTATCTTGCTGCAACCAAAGCTTGGTTGGATGGCCCTTTTCATCGAAGTTTTGTATTTAATGCAACGCTACGTTATAGCAAAGCTAACCAATTAGGCTTACAAGGCTTTGGTGGTGATAAAAGAAACCGTTATGAAGGACTGTTTGAGGCGAGTGCTGGGATATTTATTACTCGGTACTGGATGTTTGGTGCTGAATACCGTCAAAAGCCAGACCAACTAACTTCAGTTAAAGAAGATGACTGGAAAGACGTATTTATTGCATTTTTTCCGACTAAAAAAGCAGCAATAAGTTTTGCCTTGGTGGACTTGGGGCGAATAGGTGGTAAAAGAAGACAAACGGGTGGTTATTTATCGTTACAACTCACTTACGAATAACGTATCTGTATTTTAGTGATGTTTTAGTTAAAATTTAATTTTATGGTTTAGCATTATTTTTGTGGAAATTTAAGATGTATCGATGTTTGTTGACTGGATTATTTATTGTTATGTTGGGCGCTTGCCAATCGATGCCTGAACGTGATGACAGCTTGTATCTCGCATTAGGTAGTAAGAGTGGAATTTCTAAAATAGTAGATATCTTTATTTATGAAATTGGCCAGACAGAAGAGGCAATTCATCATTTTGAGGATACTGATATAGACCGATTCAGGGAAAAACAAATAGAGCATATTTGTATGTTATCCGGTGGTCCGTGCACCTACACGGGGGATGAAATGAAGCCAGTACATCAAGGGATGAATATATCGGAATCAGAGTTTAATGCGATCACCAATGCAATGATTCGAGCATTAAATACAGCAGGGGTTTCGTTAGGGACTCGTAATCGTTTGCTTGCGATTATTGCGTCAATGAGAGTAGAAGTTATTTACCAATAGGCCTGTTTTCAATGTTAATGAGCGTACGAATAAATTGTTGAATAAGCTAAAGGGTATAAGCAAATATTTCTTTAACAAATCTAAACATAAAGTTTTGTTGATAAATCGGGTTGTTTAATCAATACTTTGATTACAGTTGTGAAAGGTTTTTATTAATAAAAGCAACCATATGTGGCGGTTTCTTAATCTCTTGTGTCCATAAAATAATCAATTTGGACCTGGTTTATAAAAGATGCCGTTTTTTGTGTAAAAAAAATAAACGATAAAGGATAAAAAGTGATGATACGCAAACTTGTCTTTGCTCTCTCACTACTCGGTGCGTGTTTTACTGGGTTAGTTCATGCATTAGGATTGGGTGAGGCGACAGTTCAATCTTCGCTTAATCAGCCGTTAACGGCAGAAATCGAATTGGTCAGTGTAGGGGAGCTTGGTGTAGATGAAATTTTACCAGGTCTTGCGACAAGGGAAGAGTTTCAAAGAGCAAAAGTAGATAGAGTCTATTTTTTATCCGACCTTCGTTTTGAGGTGATTGAAAATAAAAAAGGTAACTTGGCGGTTGTATTAACAACAAGTAAACCAGTTAGAGAACCCTTTTTGAACTTTCTTGTGGAAGTAATATGGCCTAGTGGTCGATTACTACGAGAATATGCGCTATTAATAGATCCTCCATTGTACAGCGAAGAAAAAACAGCGCCTGTTCAAGCACCTGTCGTAAGCCAGCTCCAAGCTCAAACGGTCTCGGGTGATCAATTAAATATAGCTGCACCAACAAAAACTTCAGTTGTAGCGATTAACTCTGCAGGGCAAAGTGGTGAAACCTATGGTGCGACAACTGCAAAAGATACCTTGTGGGAAATTGCAGTCAAAGCACGGCCTAATCGGAGTGTTACACCGCAGCAGGTTATGCTGTCGATTCAAGATTTAAACCCTAAAGCTTTTATCAAAGAAAATATAAATAAACTAAAAGCAGGTCAAGTATTAAGACTGCCTACGCTGGAACAAATTAAAGAAAGAAGCAGTAATCAAGCAATCATAGAGGTGATTGCTCAAAATGAAGCTGCTAGACCAAAACGTACCCGTTCAGTCGTATCCACAGCTAAAAAATCAACTAATACTAGCCAATCATCAGGTTCGAATGAAGACGAGCTAAAGCTGATGGTAGCAAGTAAGCAAGCTAATGCATCGAATACCGCAAATTCTGGTTCGTCTACGCAAGCAGGAAATGGTCGGGCTGAATCAAACGAGGAGATGATGCTGGCGCTTGAAAAATTAGATAAAGCCTCTTTGGAAAATACTGAACTGAATGGTCGAGTATCAGATCTTGAAGAACAGTTACAAACACTACAACGGATTCTAGCGCTTAAGAATGATCAGCTCGCTAATATTCAGGGACAAATGAGAGCAAATGAACTTGCTGAAGCCGATGCGGGAATAAAAGCTGCACAAGCGGTTGTTGAGCAACCTGCTTCAGGTCCAACAGAAAATATGGGGCCGCCTAAAGTAGTTGAGGCACCGAAAGCAGCACCGGAAAAAGTAGTAGAGCCAGTCTCAAGCTCTCAAACTAGCGAACCTGTTCCTGTAAAACCTGAAAATATATTTGAAGTTGTCCTTAATAATCCTCTATATCTTGGACTTCTTGTTATCGGAGTGCTTATTTTACTTGCAGTGCTTTGGCTGGTTTCTCGTAACAATGCTCTAAAAGAGCAAGAGTATTATGCGCAGAGTGAAAGCGATGACGAAGATATTAATGATGAAACAGTATTTGGAGCAGGTGATAGCGAATATCAAGAAATAAATGACAATTTAGATGAAGTGAATGATTTTGTTGCCGATGATGAAAATGAGTTAGTTGAAACTGATTTTGCACTAGCTGATGAGACGAGTGTTTCTGATCTTGATGCTCATGGTGAAGAGCGTGAAACGGAAGATGTTATTGCTGAAGCAGATGTTTATATTGCGTATGGCCGTTTAGATCAGGCTGCTAATATTCTGGAGAATGCCATTTCAGCAGACCCCGTCCGAACTGATTACCGGTTAAAATTGTTGGAAGTATATAAAGATAGTAATGATGCAGAAGCATTTAATAGACAGTTTAGTGAGTTAGAAGCGATTCAGGATACGAGTGCAATTGAAGAGGCTGCTCAGATAAGAACAGAGCTGTTAGAAAATGAACTTGTTTCATTGGAAGATAAAGAGCAAGAGCTTGCTGAGTCTCGCCAGCTTGAAGAAGAATTAGAAGCTAAGCTAGAGCATGGTGCAGCACTTGAAACAGAAGTCGCGGCACTTGAAAATGAAGAAACGGAGATTGGCAACGATGCTAAATCTTTTGACTTTGATAGTGTTGATGATACTGACGAAGCAGGTTTAGATGTAGACTTTAGTTCTGGTGAGCTTGAATTAGATTTAGATGTTGATTTAGATCTTGCTCAAGAAGATGGAGTATCAGTCGTCGAAGTAGATGATTTAGGGCTTGAAACGGATGAACAAAACGTTGCTCCAGAGCTTGAAGAGATACAAGATGATAGCTTATTAGGAGGGGACCTTGATGAGCATTCTCCACAAGGTGCGGAGTTATTAGATCTTGAACTTGATGATGTGGATTTATCAGCAGAACTTGATCAGGAGACTGAAATTGAACTTTCTGATGACTTCTCTGCTGAACTAGAGTCTACTGAGCTAGGTTTATCTGCAGAGGCCGACTCATCTTTAGATTCAGAGCATTCATTGCCAGAAGAAGAGACTTTGCTAGGGGGGGCTGATGAAGAGGTGCTACTAGCTGTCAGTGATGATGTCTTGGGAAATATTGTCACAGATGAAGCCTTGGATGAAGTCGTTAGTGATGAAATTTTAGATGAAGCAGTAGAGGCTTTTAGTGGTGCTGATGAATTAGCGGATGGCCTTGGTGATTCTGATGATTTTGATTTCTTAGACGGCACAGATGAAGCTTCGACTAAATTAGATTTAGCGCGCGCCTATATTGATATGGGAGACGTTGATGGTGCTAAAGATATTTTAGAAGAGGTAGCGAAAGAAGGTTCTGAGGAACAACAAGCGGAAGCAAATGACTTATTGGGGTCATTGGACACCTAACGATTAGTTTGTTTATAAAAGATGACTTAGGAAAATGAATAACTGATGGCAGTAGAGTCTCAACCAGGAGCATTACCTGGACTAGAAAAGATAACTGTGCCAGAAATGAATATAACGCAAGAAAAACACACGGCCGGTGACAATTTAGTCACTGGCCGTGTTGCGTTATGTCTTTCGTATAATGGTGCTAATTATCATGGTTGGCAAGCACAAAAAAGTGGTATTCCTACCGTACAGAAGTATCTAGAAACAGCGCTTTCAAAAGTGGCAAACCAACCTGTTTCAGTGGTTTGTGCAGGGCGTACAGATGCCTCGGTTCATTCGTCTTATCAAGTTGTGCATTTTGAAACGGCGGTAAAGCGAAGTGAGCGAGCTTGGGTTTTTGGGTGTAACGCAAATCTTCCAAATGATATCAGCGTATCTTGGGCAGGGTCGGTAGACCTTGGTTTTCATGCACGCTTTTCAGCGACCAGTAGGCGTTATCATTATTTGATTTATAATCACCCCATCAGGCCGTCAAGTTTTAATAATGAAATGACTTGGTCTCATTACCCTTTGGATGAAAAGAAAATGCATCAGGCTGCACAATCTTTGGTTGGTCGTCATGATTTTACTTCCTTTCGAGCTGTGGGTTGTCAGGCAAACTCGCCTGTTAGAAATCTTGAATATGTTAATGTTCAACGATTTTCAAATATGATTTTAATTGATATCAAAGGTAACGCATTTCTACATCATATGGTCCGTAATATTGCGGGTGTTTTAATTGCAATCGGCTGTGGTAAACAGTCTGTTGAATGGTGTCAGAAAGTCTTGCAGCTAAAAGATCGCACTAAGGCTGATGTTACGGCTTCACCTCATGGTTTGTATTTGACGCACGTTGATTATCCGGCTGAATTCGGTATACCTATTTCAACAGGTGCACCATCTCTTATTCAGGCAATGCTCGTTGCTAGTGGGCATAGCTCAATTGATCAGACAGATTTTTGGGGTATAAATACTAGGCTCTAAATAGAGTAAATAGTTTCTTCTTTCATGATTTTATCGCTGCTAGCTTTATCCAAAGCTCGCAGCGAGATCAATTTATCAGACGTTCTTCAATTAATATTTCATTTTAAGTCTGTTTTGATTGATATTCATGTAGATTAATCCTTTAGTCAGGTGCATCAAATCGATATACTAACGGGCCGATTTAGGTAAACTCCTGCACATTTATAGATAATGGCGAGCTATGTTGCGTGTTAGAACAAAAATTTGTGGTATTACACGTGTGGAAGATGCGCTTTGTGCCGTTAATGCCGGTGCGGATGCAATTGGTTTGGTTTTTTATGCACCAAGCCCTCGTAACGTGTCGATTGAACAGGCTCAAAAAATCTGCTCAGCGCTTCCTCCATTTGTCACGGTCGTTGCTTTATTTGTTGATGAGCAACGTAAAGAAATTGAACGAATATGTCAGGCTGTACCAATAAACCTATTGCAGTTTCATGGTGATGAGTCAGAAAATGATTGTTTAGGCTTCACTCTTCCTTATATTAAAGCGATAAAAGTGCGCTTGGACTCCGACGTGGAAAAGGCTGAAACGGAATACAAAAGTGCACAAGCTATTTTGGTTGATACATACAAAAAAGGCGTCGCTGGTGGCACAGGGGAGTTATTCGACTGGTCTTTGTTACCTGCAGAGCAAACAAAGCCACTAATTCTAGCTGGTGGTTTAACGCCAGATAATATCCTAAAAGCAATTCAGACGGTTCAACCCTACGCTGTTGATGTAAGTGGGGGAGTTGAGCTTAAAAAAAGTATTAAAGATCATGAGAAAGTTTCTCAATTTATAAAAGAGGTGTCGCGTGGGTGCGAAGACAAATAAAGTAATTACTGAAGAATTATTAAATCAGATGCCTGATGACAAAGGGCACTTTGGGCCATATGGTGGACGCTTTGTGTCTGAAACACTTATGCCCTCTTTGCTGGATCTTGAAGAAAAATACTTATCTCTTAAAGATGATCCTGCTTTTAGGAAAGAATTTGATAAGGATATGGCTGACTATGTTGGTCGTCCATCACCGCTTTATCTTGCTGAACGTCTAACGCATGAAGTTGGTGGTGCCAAAATTTATCTTAAGCGTGAAGATCTCAATCATACTGGGGCTCATAAGGTAAATAACACGATTGGTCAGGCCTTATTAGCGAAGCATCTTGGTAAGCCTCGTGTTATTGCTGAGACGGGGGCGGGTCAGCACGGTGTTGCAACAGCGACTGTTGCTGCCAGGCTTAATTTAAAGTGTAAAATATTCATGGGTATTGAGGATGTTCGACGACAGTCTTTGAATGTTTACAGAATGAAGCTTTTGGGGGCTGAAGTAGAAGCCGTGACAAGTGGCACTCAAACATTAAAAGATGCCATGAATGAAGCAATGCGTGACTGGGTAACAAATGTAGATGATACTTTTTATATCATAGGGACTGTTGCGGGGCCTCATCCGTATCCTATGTTGGTGAGAGACTTTCAGGCCATTATAGGTCGTGAAGCAAAGGCACAATGCCTTGAAAAAGAAGGGCGGCTTCCTGATGCTTTGGTTGCTTGTGTTGGCGGCGGCTCTAATGCAATTGGCTTATTTCATCCATTCATACTTGATGAAGAGGTCGAAATGTATGGTGTTGAGGCGGGAGGCCACGGAATAGAAACCGGAGAGCACGCAGCGCCGTTATGTGCTGGTAAACCTGGTGTGTTACATGGTAATCGTACTTATTTGATGTCAGATAAATCTGGGCAGATTCAAGGTACACATTCAATCTCTGCGGGTCTGGATTACCCTGGAGTAGGGCCAGAGCATTCATGGTTGAAAGATATGAAGCGAGCTGAATATGTGTCGGTCACTGATGAAGAGGCTCTGGATGCTTTTCGCCGCTTAACCTTGGTTGAAGGGATTATGCCAGCTTTAGAGTCAAGTCATGCCATTGCCTATGGAATTAAAAAAGCAGCTACGATGAATAAAGATGAAATAATGATTATTAATCTATCGGGGCGTGGTGATAAAGATATCCACACAATTGCTAATATTGATGGTATTAAGGTCTAATTATGAGTCGTATAAAAGATGTAATGGAAGCCTTGAATGCACAAGGTAAAAAAGCGTTAATACCCTATATCACGGGTGGTGACCCTCGGCCAGAATGGACGGTTGAATTAATGCATACGCTTGTTCAGGCGGGGGCAGATATTCTTGAGTTAGGCGTGCCGTTTTCAGACCCAATGGCTGATGGGCCCGTTATTCAATTAGCCTGTGAGCGTGCGCTTGAACACAACACCTCCCTTGATGATATTTTTTCAATGGTAAAAGCATTTCGTGAAACAGATCAAGTTACGCCTGTTGTGCTGATGGGATATTTAAACCCATTAGAAGTAAAAGGTTATGAACGCTTTGCACAAGAAGCCGCAGAATCTGGAGTGGATGGCGCCTTAATTGTAGACCTGCCTCCAGAAGAGGCGGAGTCATTGGTTCCATTCTTAAAACAAAATAACTTGGATTCTATTTTCTTGATTGCCCCAACTACTACGGAGGAGCGAGTTAAGTTTATCTGTGATCAAAGTAGTGGGTATGTTTATTATGTTTCGGTTAAAGGCGTTACAGGGTCAGCAACCTTAAATGTTGATGAGGTGGCAGAAAAAGTTGCTCAAATTAAAGCACATAATCAAATTCCTGTAGGCGTTGGTTTTGGCATTAATAATGCTGAATCTGCAGCTAAAGTGTCAAAAGTGGGTGATGGGGTTATTGTCGGTAGTGTGATTGTAAATCTCATTGCCAAAAATCAAGATGATAAAGCGACAATGAATCGTGAAATAAAAGCTTTAGTGTTATCTATGCGTAATGCTATGGACGTTTGATTTTATCGTTTTTTTATTTAAACATTACGATTACTTATAAGATTTGGTACTCACAATAGGAAGACTTCATGAGTAGCTGGCTAGACAGAATTAAACCAAGCTCAATTCGCTCTGACGCAAAGACGAGAGGAAATATCCCGCAAGGCGTTTGGAAAAAGTGTCCTAAATGTGGCGCTGCCTTATATGGGCCTGAATTAGCCAAAAATCTTGAAGTTTGTCCGAAGTGTCAGCATCACATGCGAGTTTCTGCAAGACGGCGTATTGATATTTTCTTAGATGCGGATCATCGTGTTGAGCTAAACGCCAACCTTGAGCCTGAAGATCGTTTACGCTTTAAAGATACCAAAAAATATAAAGATCGTTTGGCAGCCAACCAAAAAGCAACGAATGAAAAAGATGCGCTAATTACGTTTAAAGGAGAGGTTGAGGGGGTGCCAGTGGTTGTGGCTGCTTTTGAATTCTCTTTTCTTGGTGGTTCTATGGGGGCTGTTGTCGGTGAAAAATTTGTTCGCGCAATTAAGCTCTGTTTAGATGAACAAAAACCATTGATTTGTTTTAGTGCGAGTGGTGGCGCGAGAATGCAAGAAGCATTGATTTCTTTAATGCAGATGGCTAAAACATCAGCAGCACTTGAGAAATTAAAACAAGCAGGGCTTCCTTATATATCTGTTATGACCGATCCAGTGTTTGGTGGAGTTTCAGCCAGTCTTGCGATGCTAGGGGATATCAATATTGCGGAGCCTAATGCATTAATAGGCTTTGCTGGCCCAAGAGTGATTGAACAAACCGTTAGAGAGAAGTTACCTGAAGGCTTTCAACGAAGTGAATTTTTATTGGAGCATGGCGCAATAGACATGATTCTAGGCAGAGAGCAATTACGTGTTCGTTTGTCATCACTGCTTGAAAAATTATTGCACTCTACCAATAGAAAAAAGACTCAGATCGAGCTTGAAAATGCTGAGGTGAGCATTGACGCTGCTGGAAATTTACCTGAAAATCCTAATGTAAATCAGGACAAAAGTGGCGCAGAGTGATATAGCATTGAATTCACTTAAAGAATGGTTAGAGTATATTTCAGAAACACATCCTTCAGAAATTGAAATGGGGCTTGATCGTATTCGTCGTGTTTTTGGAAAGATGACGGCTTCAGAGAATACGAACAGCTTGAAACCTAAGCAGATAGTTGTAGTCTCTGGAACAAACGGTAAAGGGTCTACCATTGGATTGATCGAGGCAGGGCTCATTTCAATGGGGCTTTCTGTGGGTTCTTATACATCACCGCATATTCGAAATTATAATGAACGAGTAAAGGTCAATGCTCAGCCTATTTCTGATCTGGCGTTAGTCGACTCTTTTAAACGGGTAGAGAGTGCAAGAGCAGACGTTCCTCTTACTTATTTTGAGTTTGGGACTTTGGCGGCATTTGATGTATTATTTAATCGTGAGCTTGATGTGTTAATTCTCGAAGTTGGTCTTGGTGGTCGCTTGGATGCGGTTAATGTTGTAGATGCAGATCTTTCTATTATTACTTCCATTGCACTAGATCATACTGATTGGCTGGGAACGTCATTGGAAGCGATAGGTCTTGAGAAAGCAGGCATATTACGTCCGAATGGTCAGGCTATATTGGGTGAAAGCTTGCCAGGCAGTGTTAGTCAGTATGCGAAGGAAATTTCTTGTAAAACTTTGACTGTTCATCAGGATATTGTTCGGAGCGGGCAATGTGTCATTCTAACAGAGGCGGGGGGAGAGAAGAGTTATCAAGGTTTTCCGAATATTCGTCTACCTGAAAATAATATATTGATTGCGCTTCAAACGCTAAAAACTCTTTTTGGAAAGTTCACGCAAAACGGTAAATCTACTTTTAGTTATGGGTCAATAATTGAGAGCTTGACTAATGTGAAAATCGAGGGGCGACTTGAAGAAGTTAAAAGTAAAGCGCTTGATTCGAACCATCGTGTTTTGTTGGATGTAGGGCATAATCCTCATGCAGCTAAGTACTTGTTAAGTGTCTTAAAAGACTTAAAATCGCCTGATATGGTTGTGAATGCTGTTTATTCATCATTAGCTGATAAGGATGTTGCATCGCTCGCTGAAATATTATCGCCAGTCATTGATACTTGGTTCTTAGCACCGTTAGATGATGAGCGTGCACTAGATATTGTTAAGCTCGAATCAGCCGTAGGGGCGTTTACAAAAAATATGTTATCGTTTGGGACCTTGCATGACGCATTAAATTCAGCGTTAGTCAGTCGACTTGATGAGAATGGACAAGAGCCAAAATCTATAACACTTGTATTTGGTTCTTTTTATGTGATTGATGCTGCAAAGGCGTATTTTGAAGGCTTATGAGCGAAACTATTGATGGTTTAAAACAGCGCCTTGTCGGGGCTTTCGTGATACTTTCTTTGGCTGTTATTTTTTTGCCGATGATTTTTGATAATCCGCACGAGGTTAACAAAGTAACGATTGAGGCGGTTCCACCTAAACCGAACTTTCAACATATAGTCATTGAAAAACCTAAGCGTCCAACGTTTAAGGTTGTTGATATTGATCCTGCAGACCAAAAAGTTAAAAAAATAGACCAAATCAAGGTTAAAAAAAATACAACTCAAGAAAGTGTTAAGCCTAAAGTAATTAAAAATACTAAGATAGCTCCGATAAAGAGCCTTGCTAAGGCGTCGGAAAAGCATAATCGCAGAAAGCCTACCGTCTCGCATTTACCTATATTTAAAAATATTTGGATGGTTCAGCTTGGTACCTTTACCAGATCGAAAAATGCCTATGAATTAAGAGATCGTTTGCGGAAGGACGGTTTTGATGGCCATGCCAAAGATATTAAAATCAAAGGGAAAAAAGCAGTTAGGGTATTTTCAGGTCCTTTTGTCAACCGAAAGGACGCGGAGAAAATGAAGAAGAAATTGGACAAGAGGTATAAAGTAAAGAGCCTTATTATCTACTTCGATGCATAATAGTATTAAGCTAATTCATCTTTATTCTAATTAATAGTACCGAAAGCTGGTTTAACTTTGGTATGATGCGCGCCTGTTAGAAGTACTCATAATTCGCAAATTTCTTTAAAGGTATTACAAGGTTAAATGGCAAGCTTGAATTGGGCAGATTGGACACTTATAGTTATTATAACGTTGTCCAGCTTAATGAGTTTAAAGCGCGGTTTCATTAAAGAAGCGCTATCTTTAGCAACTTGGGTAGTTGCTTTTGTTGTTGCTAGAACCTTTCACTCCAATTTTCAAACCTTACTTATAGGCACAATAGAAGAGCCAATGTTACGTGTTATAGCGGCATTTAGCATTTTATTTGTTGGCACTTTGTTGGTGGGGGCGGGCGTTAATTTTATTGTTGGTGCGCTCATTCGCTTAACCGGACTAACCCCTATTGATCGTATGCTAGGTGTTGTGTTTGGGTTAGCAAGGGGGTTGATATTGTCAGTAGTTGTTATTGCTGTTCTTCGGTTAACGCCAATGTCTGCAAGTGATTGGTGGGCTGACTCTGTAATGATTGAAAACTTGGCTATATTAGAGCAATGGTCTAGGTCTGTTTTTGAAAGTAGTTCAAATTCTAAAGTATAAATTACAATTTAAGAGGTAGTGTTATGTGTGGCATCGTTGGCGTTGTAGGAAAGCGCAATGCAAATCAATCTTTATATGATGCATTAACCGTATTGCAACATCGCGGACAGGACGCTGCAGGAATCGTAACATGTCAGGATGATCGTTTTTTCTTAAGAAAAGATAATGGTCTTGTACGAGATGTTTTTCGAACACGTCACATGACGCGTTTGGCGGGTAATGTAGGTATTGGCCATGTTCGATATCCAACAGCAGGTTCATCTACCTCAGCGGAGGCTCAACCATTTTATGTGAACTCTCCTTATGGGATTACTTTGGCTCATAATGGTAACTTAACGAATACAGCGGAGTTAGCAGATGGGCTGCTGAAGTCTGATCTTCGTCACATCAATACCAATTCAGACTCAGAAGTGTTGTTAAATGTTTTTGCACACGAACTTCAAGTGCAAGGCAAGCTGGTACCGACACATGAAGAAATTTTTAAGGCCGTTAAAGAAGTTCATAAACGTTGTAAAGGTGGTTATGCGGTTATCGCGATGATCACCGGTTATGGTGTTTTAGCCTTTAGAGACCCACATGGTATTCGACCAGTCTGTTACGGTAAACGCGAAACAGACTTGGGTACCGAGTATATGATTGCTTCTGAGAGTGTAGCTTTAGGGGCTTTAGGTTTTGAACTAGTGCGAGACATTGCGCCGGGTGAAGCGGTTTACATTGAAAATGATGGAAAACTATATACGGAGCAATGTGCTGAGAACCCCCGATTGAATCCTTGTCTATTTGAACATGTATACTTTGCAAGACCAGATTCAATTATCGATAATATTTCCGTATATAAAGCTCGTCTTAGAATGGGTGAAAAGCTTGCTCAAAAAGTCAAAAAGTTGAGGCCGGAGCATGATATAGATGTTGTGATGCCGATTCCAGATACTAGTCGTACATCGGCTATGGAAATGGCTTTTGCTTTAGGCGTAAAGTTTCGGGAAGGGTTTATAAAGAATCGTTATATTGGCCGAACCTTTATTATGCCCGGACAAAGTGAGCGCAAGAAGTCTGTGCGCCAAAAGTTGAACCCAATTGATCTTGAATTTAAAGACAAGAATGTCATGCTTGTTGATGATTCAATTGTTCGTGGTACAACTTGTCGAGAGATTGTTCAAATGGCACGTGATGCAGGCGCTAAGAATGTTTATTTTGCTTCAGCGGCTCCTGAAGTTCGTTACCCGAATGTTTATGGCATTGATATGCCAACAAAAAGCGAGTTAATTGCTCATGATAAAACGGTTGAAGAAATTCAAAACCTAATTGGAGCTGATTGGCTGGTTTATCAAGATCTAGATGACCTTATACAATGTGCTAAAGAAGGCAATGAGCATATTGAAGCATTTGATTGTTCGGTTTTTAATGGTGAATATGTGACAGGAGATATATCTGAAGCATATTTAGATCGCTTGGAGCAGGCCAGATGCGATACAAAAAAGAACAAGCAACAAATAGAAGAAGGTGATGAATCGGTTATTGATTTGCATAACGATGCTTAAGCGCCGATATGTTGCGAGACCTGAGTTGTTCTAGCCAAAATTATAGGAAAGAAGATGGCCAATAGTACTAAGTCAGAAGGGTTGATACCTTCTCCAAATTTAGATAGCGTTTCGATTGAAACGCTCGCCGTTAGAGCGGGGCAGATTCGAAGTCCTGAGCTAGAACACAGCGAAGCTATCTTTCCTACCTCAAGTTTTGTATTTAATTCAGCGGAAGAAGCAGCAGCACGTTTTGCCGGAGATCAGCCTGGTAATATCTATGGACGCTTTACTAACCCTACAGTCTCCATGTTTGAAGCTAGAATTGCGAGCATGGAGGGGGGAGAGCGAGCTGTAGCCACTGCTTCTGGTATGGCTGCTATTATGTCTACTTGCTTTGCATTGTTGGAGCAGGGGGACCATATAATTTGTTCAAGGAGTGTGTTTGGTACGACGAATGTGCTGCTTGAAAAATATGTTAAAAAGTTTGGTGTTTCGGTTAGTTTTGTTGACTTAACTGATTATGATCAGTGGTCAAATAGTTTAACACCTAATACGCGTTTTTTATTTTTGGAAACACCCTCCAACCCATTATGTGAAGTTGTGGATTTAGAGCGTGTTGCGAAAATTGCGCATCAAGGAAAGCACGAAAAAGGTACGTTGTTAATTGTTGATAATTGCTTCTGTACACCTATATTGCAGCGCCCACTTGAATTTGGTGCCGATGTAGTTATTCACTCTGCGACAAAATATATTGATGGTCAGGGGCGGTGTCTTGGTGGTGTTGTTATTGGGTCGAATGAATTGATGGATGAAGTTCATGGGTTTCTGCGATCCGGCGGTCCGACACTTAGTCCCTTTAATGCGTGGGTATTTCTGAAAGGCCTGGAAACCTTGAGCGTACGAATGAAGGCTCATTCAGAAAGTGCATTGACCATCGCCACCTGGTTAGAAAGCCAGTATTGTGTTGAGAAGGTATTTTACTCAGGGTTACCTAGCCATCCGCAATATGATCTGGCTATGCGTCAGCAAAGTGCGGGAAGCGGTGTGTTATCTTTCAGAATTAAAGGTGATAAAGTAGCGGCGTGGCGCTTTATAAATGGCGTTGAATTTATCTCTATAACTGCAAATTTGGGTGATACAAAGAGCACAATTACGCATCCTGCGAGCACAACACACGGTCGTCTGACTGATGAAGACCGTTTGCATGTCGGCATTACTGATAATTTGATTCGAGTATCTGTAGGGCTCGAAAATGTTGAAGATATTATTAAAGATTTAGAAAAAGGGCTTAATGCAGCAGCCTTGAATTCTTGAAGCTTCCTTATATTTCAAATAATTAAGGACATTTCCTAAAACTTTTCTATAATATAATGACAATATAAAAAGTATATTGTCATTATTTATGAAACTTAGGTTTTAGTTTGTATTTTTTCTAAAATACGTATTGTTTTTTTTGAGTTTGATACCCCTAACTATGAGCAAAACTAGCTCCCCAAATACTACAGATCATCACCATTTTCAGGCTTACCTTGCACAAGGTGCGCGTGAGGGTGGACTAATTCTAACTGTTGCCATGTGTATCTTTCTTGTGATGGCTTTGGTTTCACATAATCCTCAAGACCCTGGTTGGGCAAGTACCGGTTCAAATGCTATCGCATCTAATTATGGAGGCCGAGCGGGTGCATGGTTTGCCGATGTGCTTTTGTATTTCTTTGGCTATGTTTCTTATCTATTCCCATTACTTATTGGTTATCGTGCCGCTATTCTCTTTAAAAATAGACGGCAACGTAAAACCTTTCATTGGCCAATGTTTGGTATACGTGTAATTGGTTTCATTATGACAGTGTTAGGTGCGACAGGGCTTTTGGCGCTGTATTCAATTTCAGGTTTGGATGATGTGTCAGGCGGAGTGATCGGTTCAGAATTATCGGAAAAAATGGATCAAGCGCTGAATTTGTCAGGTAGTACATTATCATTGGTGTCAATGTTACTGATCGGTTTAACGGTATTTACGGGAATTTCATGGTTAGGCTTAATGGATCGAACGGGAGCGCTTACCATTGCTTTGTATGAAAGGCTGCATAAATTATCGCTTAATCTATGGGATAACTATCAAGATAAGCGGCTGTTAAAATTAGAAAATAGAGATGCTCGACTTAAAGTTGAAAGTCAAAAAGTTGTAATTAATACTTCGTCTGACAGTTCTAATTCGAATAAAACGCTTTCTGATACACTTCAGAAAGAGAGTAGTTTCTCTGCGCTTAAATCAATTGCTGCGAAAGTATCTACTGTTAAACAAAAGCTTGTAAATTCTTCAGTAGAGCTTGAGGAACCTGTTAAAGAGGAGCCCAGAATTGGTGCGCCAGTTCAGGCTAAAGGGAATAAAAAACAGACAGCCACGAAAGAAAAAAACCAAACAGATATAAAAATATCCCCATTTGTAAAAAAGAATAAGACCAGTAAGCGTCTAGAGGATGAGAAGCAGGGGAAATTATTTATTGCTTCAGAAGGCCCTTTGCCCTCAATTTCTTTGCTTGATCCTGCGGAAGTAAATAAGGATCTAGGCTTCTCTAAAGAAATGCTAGAGCATATGTCTAAATTGTTAGAAGAAAAACTGGATGATTTTGGTGTCATCATTAAAGTTGTTGAGGTTAATCCTGGGCCAGTTATCACACGGTTTGAAATTCAGCCAGCACCAGGCGTTAAAGTAAGTAAAATTAGTGGTCTGGCGAAGGATTTAGCAAGATCTTTAGCTGTGATGAGTGTGCGGGTCGTAGAAGTAATACCTGGAAAATCTGTTGTAGGTATTGAAATACCTAATGAGCATCGTGAAATCGTTCGCTTTAGCGAAGTTTTACTTTCTAAAGATTTTGATGATAGCGAATCGCCGGTTACTTTAGGCTTAGGGAATGATATCGCAGGTAACCCTGTTGTCGTAAATTTGGCTAAAATGCCGCATTTATTAGTTGCAGGAACCACTGGTTCGGGTAAATCTGTTGGTGTGAATAGTATGATTTTAAGTATGCTATTTAAAGCGACGCCTGAAGAAGTACGTTTTATCATGGTTGACCCTAAAATGTTGGAATTATCGATTTATGATGGTATTCCTCATCTATTAACACCTGTAGTGACTGACATGAAAGAAGCAGCCAATGCACTTCGTTGGTGTGTTGCTGAAATGGAGCGTCGATATAAGTTAATGGCCGCGATGGGGGTTCGAAACGTTGCAGGCTATAACCGAAAAGTAAAAGAGGGGGCTGAGAAAGGGGAGCCATTACTTGATCCTCTTTGGACGCCTGATCTACATGTATTAGATGAAGAGCAGCATCGTCCTGAATTAGAAACGCTTCCCTTCATTGTTGTAATTATCGATGAATTTGCCGACATGATGATGATTGTAGGTAAAAAGGTTGAAGAGCTCATTGCGCGTATCGCGCAAAAAGCCAGAGCCGCAGGCATCCATTTAATACTTGCCACGCAGCGGCCTTCTGTTGATGTTATTACTGGATTGATCAAGGCGAACGTCCCGACACGGATATCGTTTCAAGTATCATCAAAAATTGACTCACGTACAGTACTTGATCAAGGTGGAGCCGAGCAGTTATTGGGGCATGGTGATATGTTATATATGCCGCCGGGTACCAGTGTACCTATTCGAGTTCATGGCGCATTTGTTGATGATCATGAAGTGCATGCCGTTGTTGATGCATGGAAGGAGCGTGGCCAGCCAAATTACATTGAAGAAGTGCTGACGGGGGGAGATAGTTCAGATCCTGTAGCGGCTGCATTTTCAGATGATGCCGATAATGAACAAGATGCACTTTATGACGAAGCTGTATCGTTTGTCACAGAGACTCGACGGGTTTCTATCTCTTCTGTGCAGCGCAAACTAAAAATTGGCTACAATCGCTCTGCAAATTTGGTAGAAGCGATGGAGCAGGCGGGAGTCGTTAGTACTGCCGGACACAATGGTTCTCGTGAGGTATTGGCGCCACCGCCTCCAGCTAGGGATTAGTTGGGTGTTCAGATTTTTCCTTGCTTTAAACGTCTAATAATAAAGCGAGCGGGAGCTATTATTGTTGATTGGTTAGCATTGAAAGGATTAGGGCTTCCAATCACTAAGGCGCTGATCAACTCAGCCGCAATAGGAGTGGTAACCAAGCCTTTAGAGCCGTGCCCAATGTTCATAAAAAGATTAGGGTAATAACTTCCATAGATATTCTCACAGCTCTTAGCGTCTTTCCTAAGGCTTGAAAAACGTTTCAGCATCTCATCATAGTCAGGCACACGGCCAACAATCGGCATGTAATCGGGGGTTGTACAGCGAAGGCCTGCATTTGCAGTTAGCTTGTTTTCTTTCATAAGTGTGTTTGCATTCGTTTTTTCAGGCAGCCAAGATGGTAACCACTTTTGGATACTTTTCATATTTTTTAGGTTATCAGCGAGATATGTTTTCTCATCACTGTTAATTAAATCAAACGTTGCGCCAAAATGATGCCAGTTATTGATAGGGGGGCATAAATAACCCTCGCCACATACGATCGCTTTGCTGGGCTGGAGTGATTTTGAATATATCGAGGTGACTTGGCCCTTTAATGGTTTTGAAGGGAAGTGGCTGAGCTGATTGAATCGCTTTGCATCATTTGAGTTAGCAATAATTAGATACTTTGATTGCAGGTAGGGGGTGTCTGCCACAACATTAGTATCGGATTTAATCACAGGCACTGCTGACCAGAGTTTCTCAGTTTTGCTCCACTTGATGTCATTTATTTTTGTATGAGTAAAAACAGAAATTAGTGGGTTATCAAGAGAAATATTGGCGAATGTAATAGGCTCTAACCATCCTGAATTTTCAAACCAAAGTCCACCACAGTCTACGCTGAGCCCACTTAATTTACTTGCTTCAACTCTTGTGACATCCCTAACAAACTTGGATGGATAATAATTGTTTTGGATAAACTTCTTATGGCGTTTTTGTTCCTTGTCATTCCAAGCAAGCTGAAGTAAGCCTGTTTTGTTCCAGAAGCTATGGCCAGGACGTTGGTTTTGTTTGTCCTCAAAATATCGTTGACTAAAATAAGTGCAATGAGAGATGAAATCAGAGGTAAGATTTATTTGGGTTGGCAGCTTAACATAGAGAGCTAGTTGAGATTGTCCGCTAGCACCGCTAGCAGGTCGGCCTTTTTGATCAATAAGCGCAACACTTAAGCCTTTTTCTGCGAGTGAAGCCGCTGTCGTAATACCGGCAAGGCCAGCTCCAATGATCACCGCGTCATAGGGGGGCGAGTTGGTCAGGCTTTTGTTTGCTGGCTCTAGTTGTTCGTTAGGATCAGGTAAGGACCATTTGGGCCGGGTGTTTTGGGTGGGTGTTGATGCTTTCAACGGTATAAAATTGCCAAATATCATGTCACGCTTACCACCAAACCCTTTGGCTTTATGAACCTCAAAACCAGCATCAGAGAGACCTCTCCGTACGACTCCCGCTGCAGAAAAACTAGAAAAGGTGGTTTGGCTATGGGAGCATCTGGCCATTAGATTAAACAGAGAAATCGTCCACATAGATGGATTTTTACTCGGTGAGAATCCATCTAAAAACCAGCAATCAGCAGTAAATGAATGAGTTTCTAGGTCGCTATTTACGTCGCCAAAAATTAGCTGTAGTTTTACTTGTCCATGGTCAAAGCTAAGTAGGTGAGAGCCTTGGACGAGGTAAGGGTATTGATCGATAAGCTTTTGGCTGAGAGCGCTTAACTCAGGCCAGTTTGATAAGCTTCTGATAAGGTCTTCTTTGGTAAGAGGAAATTTCTCGATAGAAATGAAGCTGAAAGCTCGTTTTGGCTCGGAAGTTTCTTGCCATGCTTTCCAAGCCGTTAAAAAATTAAGCCCAGTTCCGAACCCCGTCTCTACGATAGTAAATGGTGGGCTTTCTGATTCAGCTGCTTGTTTAAGCCACCTTTGAGGTAGTTGGTTTTGGTCTAAATAAACATAGCGTGTTTCTTTCAAGCCATTTTTTAATGAAAAGTAATAATCTTCATGTTGTGTTGAGAGTGGCATATTATCTTGCCACTTCAACTCTACCGCTTTGATTGCTTTTTGTAGGTGACTATTGCTCATCTCTTTGTGTGGTCTTAGTTTGATTTATTTGTGGTTGCTTCTGCTTCTGCTTCTGCTTCTGCTTTTGGCTGACTGATTTGGACTGAATTAATAATGATTGGATCAAGTGGGACATCGCGCATTTGATTTTGAATGCCTGTTTTTACGCTGGAAATTTGGTCAGCCACAATCATACCTTCTAAAACTTTACCAAAAACCGCGTAGCCGGCGCTTGAGCTTGACTTGTTTAGGTTGCTGTTATCTATAACGTTAATAAAGAATTGTGATGTGGCAGAGTTAGGTGCCGATGTTCTTGCCATCGCAATGGTGCCGCGTCTATTTGGTACAAAAGGGTTTGCTTCGTTTTTGATCGGGGCTTCTGTGGTCTTTTTAGCTAGGTTTGAATCAAACCCTCCAGCTTGGATCATAAAATTTGGAATGACTCTATGGAATACTGTGCCGTTAAAAAAACCGCTTTCAGCATACTCAATAAAGTTAGCAACAGTTGTTGGGGCCTTGCTGGTGAAAAGCTCTAACTTTATGTTTCCCATTGAGGTAGATATGGTTGCAAGAGTTTTATCAGAGGGGTCAGCATAGATATATGTGCTGATTGTTAGGAAAGAAAATGTTAAGCAGTGCACAATTACAGTAAGAAGTTTTTTGGTAAGGGAGTTCATGGTGTGGCAATCCAATTTTATTTTAGGGAATGTTAAGTTCTGTAATAAGGGATCATACCAATAATTTTTATAAAAATTAATCACTTAAAAATATTTTATATAAATGGATAAAAGGGAGTTGAGTTTCCGTTCACAAGTGTCGACATCAATTAACATCCTGTTACTTGTCGCAAATAATTTACAATATATAAGCGGTTAAAAGGTGTCTATTATTCACCCTATGACGACATATTTGATTGGTCACCTTTAAGGGGAATACAAAGTGAATCGTAACGAACAAATCGCAAAATCCAGACTTGGTCGACTTTTAGTTAATCGTGGTTATATAACTGAAGGCCAACTTGCTGAAGCGCTTACGCTGCAAGCAAAAGGGGATAGTCTGTTAGGTGAGGTGCTAATAGACAATGGCTATATCTCTGAAAAAGACTTAAGTCGAACATTAAAACATCAGAAGCGATACCGTTATACTGCGGCTTTTGTAGCATTGGCTACTACACCATTTCAACCAATGGTTGCGATGGCAGCTAGCCCTATTGGTGCGATGCCACTACCAAATCATAAAATTGAACTTTCTGCTATTGACATGGGGAAATTTGGTGGCTTGCAAATGATGGATGACAGTGAGCTGTCTGGAGTTAGTGCGCAAGGTTTTGGTGGTCCAATCCCGGGCGTTGGGCTTGGTATAAACTTTGGTCAACAAGGCGACGCTGTAGCGGCTGGTTTACATAATAAATATCAAGAAGATGAAGAATATAAAGAACAAGACGACGAGCAAATAGCTGCTGAGCTTTCAGATACAGTCTTAACCATGGCAGGTTTGGGACCTATTTCAAATATGATTGAAGCTAATATCACTATTGAAGGTCTTAAGTACCAAGAGGGGCGCCCTCAAATAGAAATCTTAAATGACGGTAGAATGAAGATGTATATGCCGACTGAGATTGCAAAAATTAGTATGGAAGACATTAGAGTGAAAGGAAATACTAGTGGGCCAACATTTGGAAGTATTTATATGACAGATATAAAATATGATCCTCGTTCCAGCTACACGATTGGACCAAAAAGACAGAGTTACTTCTAGTTAAGTAATCTGACTCATCGAAATATTCCCTTAAAGGCACATCAAATATCATTTGTTGTGCTTTTTTACGTTGGTCAGCTTAAGTTTGTGTTTAAGGTAGGTAAATTGAAAATACACCACCACCTAGGCGGCCGCCATTAGAAAGTTTGATATGACCGTTTAAGTCGCCTTGAGTATGGAGTTTAGTGACCATTGCGGCAAAATATATACCGAGGCTAGTACTTCCGGTGTTGAAGTTGATGTCGTTTAATATTTCCCCTGGGGGGGCTGCTAAAAGATTGTCTGGATAGCCCTTTCCATCATCATGTATTTCGATGAGTAAATATTTATCGTCAATTTTTGCTGTTATCTCAATATTGTTTTTTGTATAACGCGAGGCATTATTTAGTGCGTTATTTAACACGCCCAGAATAATTTCACGATCAAAAAACCAGGTTAAATTACTTTCTACTGAAATGTCTAAATTGATATTTTTACTTTGAAAAATTTGGGTGTAATGAGCTGCTTGCTCGTCTAGTAGGTCTTCAAGATAGTATTCATCAATGTGTAGGGATAGTAGCTTGTTTTGTAATCGGTATAAGCCAAGCAGCTGTACAAGGTAGCTATTGACGCGTTCAGCTTCATATTGAACGGTTGCAACGTTTGGTTTTTTTCTCCAGTCTTCCGGTAGTTCGTCGCACATGGAATCGACTGAGTGGAGTAGCATGCCCAGTGAGTTTTTCATGTCATGAACAGCTGATGCAATAATGAGCGAGAAATCGGGTTCTAGGTTTTCATTCATAATGAGAAGCTACCTTTGTTTTTTTTCTAATTTATTAATAACGTCCTGCAAATGATTAAGGCGTTTAAATTGATTGTGTTGTTCAGGGATGTGTTTGATGCGTTCTAAGGATGCCTGTGCTTCAATGAGGAGTTGTTTATCCGGTGTCTTTTTAAATTGTTTGATTATAACTTGTACGATGTTCAGGTTTAAGGCCGCGTGTTTTGGGGTTAATGCACGTGCAGCGTGAAATGATTCAATGGCTTCACTTAACTTTCCTTGTTCAAATAAAGATATACCTGTCTTATTGAGCTTCTTCGCTTGTTTTCTAGCTTTTAGGCCTTCTGGCTCATCAAGTAATGACTCGATTTTTGAAATAATATCTGGATTGTCTGCAAACCTCTTAGAGAGAGAAATTAGCAGTTTTTCAGAGCGTTCAGGTTGCTTCATTGCATAAAGTGTTTTTGCGAGCTCTAGGCCTACAAGAGGGGAAATACTGTCTTCCTCGATCATGCATTCTGCTTGATGAAGTTTTTCATCGGCAGCTTGCTGATTGCCTTGACCAGAGAGAACTCGTGCTGCAATGAGTGCTGCATTTAAACTTGCATCTTCATTGTTTGAAAATTTATTGCTGGCTAGGTCCAATACTTTAACGGCTTCGTTAGCTTTGTTTTTACCATTTTCACTGCTATCACCTTCAGAAAGGTCGGATAGACAGCGGCCTAAATCTAAGTAGTGCTCAGCTTTTTCATGAACAGAGTTTTCTGCATATTGAACAGCATGCCGATAGGCGTTACTTGCTGCTTCAATGTCTTGATTGTTTAAACATATTGAGCCAAGTTTTTCTTGTCGAGGAATCATTCTTGGAGAGAGGTCGGCGGCTTCTTGAAGTGTATTTTGGGCTTCAGTTTTCTGTCCAAGTTTTAAGTAAGATTGAGACAGGCTGTCGTAAGCCTCGACCATATTTGGATTGTTTTTAATGACGTCAATGAAGCAGTCCTTAGCTTCATCATAGTGCTGCTCTTGGTTGAGGACTTGCCCCATTCCTAGTCTTGCCCAAGGAATTTCTCTTGATGCAAGAACGTCACGATAAATCTTGGTTGCATTGCTGGTGTCGCCAAGCAAGCTATACAGCTTGGCTAGTGTTTGGTAGCACCATGACTTGTATTTTGTATTGTCTTCTAGCTCTTGTTGGCAAAGGCTAATTGCTTTTGTGTAGTTTTCTAAATCGATTTCTCTATTGATGGGCTTTAGTATTTTTTGTTGTGTAAGTATGTGCCCTAAGCGTTGCTCAAGAACAGTTCGAGTGATCGGTTTTGCTATATATCCATCAGGTTGGTACTCGCGAGTACCTAATACCACATCCTTTGCTGTTTCGGCTGTAATCATAATAAACGTATGTATATGTTTAAGTCTTTTTTTTATTCGTAGCTCTTCTAAAATTTGTTGGCCATTTTTTCCGTGGCCAAGATTGAAATCACATAAAATAACATCGTATGAATCATATGTGCATTTTGTGATAGCATCTTCAGCCGTGCTGGACATGTCTACTTTGTGTGCGCCAAAAGAAGACAGCATTAAACGTAAAGATGAGCGAAAATTTTCAAAATCATCAATGATTAAAAAACTGAGCTTTGGGTAGAGCTTGTTAATCTTTACTTCTTTCAGGGGGTTGCCTCTAGTTATCTTTGTTGTTTTCAAGGAAATCGATAATGTCATCAATAAGCTCGTTAATCATACCTATTCTTTTTTGTGTGCTGACGTATTCGCGTTCAATTTTTTGGGTTGTGAACCATGTAAAGGTGGAGCCAAATAATGCAAGAGCCAGAAAAAGCGTAATAAAAATTTGGGGGATGGATATATTTTGGCTTTTCAATCGCCAGTTTTCTTGTTCTGTTTTAGATTGGCTTAATTCGAGTTTTAAGCTTCGGTTCTCATCATGAAGTTCTTCATATGCTGTTTCCAGTGTCGAAATTCTTGCTAATATCTTACTGTTAGAAAAATCACTTATTGTTGCTTCAAGGTTTTTCTGAACTTCTTGATAAACCGTGGGAACATCTTGTTCGGCTTGCTCGTCAGGGTTGTTAACGCTGTTTAGGCAGAGGCGATTAATCATTAAGTAGAGTTTGTCGCGGTCCACCTGTTTTGAAATTACACCAGCAGCACCTAAAGTATGAGCTTCTTCATAATACTTATGAGCATGCTGAGATGTGTACATGATGACCGGAATGTTTTTGGTGTCAGGCCTCCCTTTGATTACTTTAAGGGTTTCAAAGCCATCCATGCCAGGCATGATGTGGTCTAAAAAAATGAAATTAGGGTGGTACCAAGAAAGCTGCGAGATTGCATCTTCGCCAGAAGAGGCTTGTTCGCAATGAATATCCATTTTTCTAAGGATTTTGGTGAGTAGCATTCTTGAGGTGGACGAATCATCTACAACAAGTGCGTTAATTTCTGACACAGTGTTATCTCTTATTTTATTGTCTATATTTAATATTCATTAGTTTAGCAAGTCTAGGTAATAACGGAAGAAATCAAAAGAAAATACCTGGGTTTTTGTTAAATGTGGTCAATAATCCTCTTTTTTTGAAAAAAAAGGCTGAAACCTTGTCCATGCGTTGCGCCCAGCAGGGTATATCTGGATAATGTGCCCTCAGATTTTAAGCTTAAATGATAGCGTATAAACATATAGAGGTGTGAAGCGTGAGCAATGAAGTGAGTGAAAACTGTTTTTCGGATTGGAATGGGCGTGAAGCTGCAGCGGAATTAATGATTCCTCTTATCGGAAGATTGTATCGTCGTAACAATGTAGTGACCTCTGTGTACGGTCGTGCCATTATTAATCAGTCAGTGATTGGCTTGCTGAAATCGCACCGATTTGTTCGCCAGGTAGAAGAAAAAGAATTATCGGTTCATGATACGTATGCGATACTAAAAGTATTGGATAGCCTAGACCTAGGGCGAGCACGTATTGATATTGGCAAGCTTGCTGTGCGATATGCTGAGCAAAGCTCAGGTGTTTCTCTAGAGGACTTTATTAAGGCTGAATTGGACGGTGTTGTTGGGCAATATGACTCAAGTGCCGACTCAAAAGAGACAAAAGATGTAGTTTTGTACGGCTTTGGCCGGATAGGGCGCTTGTTGGCTCGAATTCTAATTGAGAAAGCGGGAGGTGGAGAAAATTTACGCCTTCGTGCGATTGTTGTTCGAGACGGTGGTGCGAAAAATGACTTGGAAAAACGAGCAAGTTTATTAAGACGTGATTCGGTTCATGGTTCGTTTGAAGGTACGATTACCGTTGATACTGAAAATAACCTCCTTATAGCTAATGGTACTAGTATTCAGGTTATTTACTCAAAAGGGCCGGATCAGGTTGATTATACTGAGTACGGTATTAAAGATGCTCTTGTGATTGATAATACAGGTATTTGGCGTGATGAAGCTGGACTAGGTCTTCATTTGGAGTCTAAAGGTGTCTCTAAGGTGTTATTAACAGCTCCTGGTAAAGGAGATATTAAAAATATCGTATACGGTATTAATAATAACCAGATCCTTGATACAGATACGATTTTGTCTGCAGCGTCTTGTACAACAAATGCGATCACGCCTGTTTTAAAAGCAATTGATGATAAGTTTGATGTGATTGATGGTCATGTTGAAACGGTGCATTCTTATACAAACGACCAGAATTTAATTGATAATTATCATAAAGGTAGTCGTCGTGGTCGTAGTGCTCCGCTAAATATGGTTATTACGGAAACCGGTGCAGCGAAGGCTGTTTCTAAAGCCTTGCCTAAAATGGAAGGGCGTTTAACGGGGAATGCTATTCGAGTACCTACTCCAAATGTTTCGATGGCGATATTGAACCTTAATCTTACGGCTAAAAGCTCGGTAGAGGAGGTTAATACTCATTTGCGTAATATCTCTTTGCATTCAGAATTGCAGAAGCAGATTGACTTTGTAAACTCAGAAGAAGTTGTTTCGACTGATTTTGTTGGTTCTCGTCGAGCAGGTATTGTTGATGCTAAAGCAACAATTGTTAGTGGGAATCGTTTAGTGCTTTACGTTTGGTATGATAATGAGTTTGGTTACAGTGCTCAGGTTATTCGAGTCGCGAATCAAATGGTTGGTATTGATTACCCTTGTTTTCCAAAAAGTAGCTAAGTAGTTTTTGTGGAGTGTGGATCAATTGATCTGCACTCATTTTAGTTGTATCTCTTCTTTTTATTGTTTTTATGACTCTGTCTTTTGTATTTCTTTTTTGATTTTTCTGCCATACCTGTAAATTCCTCGTGTATGAACTACTATAAATATGATTTGTATCAGCTCAAATCAGTGAAATATTAAGGTTCAGTCTAGTAATGTAACCTATGTCTCATTATAATTGTGCTGCTTTTTGGTTCGTCCTTTCTGATTAACGTTTTTTATGGAATGTTAACTGGAGTTGAGAGAGGTTTTAACTTTTTCAAGTTGTTTGGTTTTTAGTAAAGCAAAAGCGACGGAAAATTCACATATTTCTGATGATTAGGCAGGGGTTAATGGTCAAAGTAAAAAAAGGCCTGGATCTTCCAATATCCGGTTCGCCCGAACAAAAAATCACTGAAGGAAATGCTGTAAGCAAAGTTGCAATTGTTGGCTTTGATTATGCCGGTATGAAACCGACTATGGCAGTTCAAATTGGTGATCAAGTTAAAAAAGGGCAGCTGCTTTTTGAAGACAAGAAAATATCAGGCGTAAAATACACCTCTCCAGCAAGTGGTACAGTCATTGAAATTAATCGCGGCGAAAAACGCGTATTTCAATCAATTGTTGTTGAAGTTTCAGGTTCTGACTCAATCGAATTTCCAAAATATAATGCATCTGATTTAGCTAGCTTGCAGCGAGAACAGGTAGTCAATAATTTGGTTGATTCGGGTTCATGGACAGCGTTTCGTACTCGGCCTTATAGCAAGGTACCTGAGCTTGATGCAGCGCCTAATTCGATTTTTGTTACTGCGATGGATACCAATCCGCTTGCGGCGAACCCTGAAGTAATTATTCAGCAAAATGAGACGTCCTTTAATCAAGGATTAACCATTGTAAGTAAATTGACTGAAGGGAAGGTATTTGTTTGTGCGGTAAGTGGCACTTCAATTAAACCTTCAGGAAGTGATCGTATTGTGCTTCAAGAGTTTGCAGGTGTGCATCCAGCCGGTAATGCCGGAACGCATATTCACTTTTTAGATCCTGTGAATGATACAAAACAAGTTTGGTCAATTTCTTATCAGGACATTATCGCAATAGGCAAATTGTTTATTAGTGGTGAATTGTCGGTTGAAAGGGTTTTGTCTATTGCTGGTCCAATGATCAAGACCCCACGTTTGGTCAAAACAAGGCTGGGTGCGAATATAACAGAATTGCTTGATGGCGAAATAAAGTCGGGTGGTCATCGTTGTATTTCTGGTTCTGTATTTGGTGGTAGAACGGCAAAAAATACGGTTGATTATGTTGGTCGTTATGCTCAGCAGGTTAGTGTTTTAGAAGAGGCGAGTGAGCGCGAGTTTATGGGGTGGTTATCTCCAGGCGCTAATAAGTTTTCGGTTATGAACATATACCTATCAAAATTATTTTCAGGCAAGTTGTTTAATTTCACGACCACCACAAATGGTAGCGATAGAGCGATGGTACCTATCGGAGCATATGAAAAAGTTATGCCCTTAGATATTTTGCCTACTCAGTTATTGCGTGCACTTCTGGTGGGTGATACTGAGCAAGCGCAGTTACTGGGTTGTCTTGAGTTGGATGAAGAAGATTTGTCTTTATGTACATTTGTTTGTCCTGGTAAATACGAATACGGGCCTATCCTTCGGGATAACCTAACGCGTATAGAAAAGGAGGGTTAAGTATGGGTCTTAGGTCAATATTAGATAATGTGGAGCCTCACTTTCTTAAAGGCGGGAAGTTAGAGAAGTGGTATGCTCTTTATGAAGTGTTTGACACACTTTTTTACTCACCTTCGAGTGTAACCAAAACTTCATCTCATGTTCGAGATGGTATCGATCTTAAGCGTATCATGATCACTGTGTGGTTTTGCGCGTTTCCGGCGATGTTTTTTGGTATGTGGAATCTTGGGTTTCAGGCGAACACTGCAATAGAGGCTGGTTTAGGTTCTATTCCGACTGATTGGCATAGCTGGTTCTTTATCGGTCATGACCCGTCTAACTTACTGGATAACTTTGTTTATGGGGCGAGCTATTTTCTTCCTATTTATGCGGTTGTATTTATTGTAGGTATTTTTTGGGAAGTGCTTTTTGCAATGGTTCGTGGACATGAAGTGAACGAAGGTTTCTTTGTGACGTCTATTTTGTTTGCATTGATTTGTCCTCCGGATGTGCCCCTTTGGCAAGCAGCGCTAGGTATATCGTTTGGTGTTGTTGTTGGTAAAGAGATTTTTGGTGGTACTGGTAAAAACTTCTTGAATCCTGCGTTGGCTGGTCGAGCGTTCTTATTCTTTGCATATCCTGCAGAAATGTCAGGTGATACTGTTTGGGTTGCGCTCGATGGCTATACTGGCGCGACAGCGCTAAGTGTTATTTCATCAGGTGGAGTAGATAGCTTAATTGCGAACAATGTTACTTGGTTGGATGCGTTTTTTGGCACAGTACAAGGCTCTATTGGTGAAACTTCAACGCTTGCTATTTTATTAGGTGGCGCTGTTTTACTACTGACTAAAATTGCATCATGGCGAATTATTACTGGTGTGCTTGGCGGTATGATTGCTATGTCATTGGTATTTAATTTGATCGGGTCAGAAACAAACCACATGTTTGCAATGCCAGCCTATTGGCACCTTGTCACTGGCGGTTTTTGTTTTGGAATGATCTTTATGGCAACTGATCCTGTTTCGGCAGCAATGACTGATACGGGAAAATTTGTATTTGGAGCATTGATTGGTGTGATGGCTGTGTTAATTCGAGTAATTAACCCAGCATTCCCTGAAGGTATGATGTTAGCTATTTTGTTTGCTAACTTATTTGCCCCCTACATCGACCATGTTGTAGTGCAAGCCAATATTAAACGGAGGTTAGCGCGTGTCTAATAAAGAAACGACAAGCAAAACACTGATCGTTGCATTTTTACTTTGTATTGTGTGCTCGATTGTAGTTTCAGCTTCTGTAATATTGCTTAAGCCTATTCAGGAAATTAATAAAGCTTTAAACCTTAAAACTAATATCCTTGCTGCGGCAGGTTTGCTGATAGAAGGTGCAAGTGCTGATGAAATTGAGACATTATTTTCCTCTATCAAGCCTCTTTTAGTTGACTTGGATACCGGCGAATACGTAGATCCAGGCATGGTTGGTAAAGATGAGGCGTTAAAATACGATCAGCGTAAAGCATCTAAAGACCCAACCCTGTCATCTGTCATTGATGGCTCTGAGGATATAGCGAGCATCAAGCGAAGAGTTAAGTATGCAAAAGTCTACTTGGTTGAAACTAAAGGAAAGGTAGAAACAATTATCTTACCTGTTAGTGGTTATGGCCTTTGGTCAACTTTACATGGCTTTCTTGCGTTAGAAGGTGATGCAAATACCATCGTAGGTCTTGGGTTTTATGAGCATGCTGAAACACCGGGTTTGGGTGGCGAAGTTGATAATCCTCGCTGGAAAGCATTATGGCCGGGTAAAAAGGTTTATAACCTAGAGAAAAGTGATGAACCGGTTATTGCACTTGTTAAAGGCGCTGTAGATAAAACCAAACCGAATGCAGCTTATTCTATTGATGGTTTGTCAGGCGCAACATTAACCAGCCGTGGTGTGACTAATCTTGTTCAATATTGGACAGGTGAACAGGGTTTCAAAAAATACCTGAATCGACTGCGTAAAGGGGTATAAAATGAGTGACATTAAAGTAAAAGAAGTACTTTTTGGGCCAATTTTTACTAACAACCCAATTGCATTGCAGATTCTTGGTGTTTGTTCGGCTTTAGCCGTAACAACGAGTATGCAGTTGTCTATTGTGATGGGACTTGCTGTTGCGTTCGTATGCGGTATGTCTAATCTTTTGATTTCTCTTATAAGAAGTCAGATCCCTTCTACCATTCGTATTATTGTGCAAATGACAATTATTGCATCATTAGTAATTGTTGTTGACCAAATATTGCGAGCTTATGCTTATGAAATGAGTAAGCAGCTTTCTGTCTTTGTGGGGCTCATTATTACTAACTGCATCGTGATGGGACGTGCTGAAGCTTTTGCTATGCAAAATAAACCAGGTATTAGTTTCTTAGATGGTGTTGGTAACGGTCTGGGTTATTTAGTCTTATTAATTGCCGTTGCATTCTTTAGAGAGTTGTTTGGTGCTGGTAAGTTGTTTGGAATTGAAATATTAGCAACCGTAAATGATGGTGGTTGGTATGTTCCGAATGGTTTGTTGTTACTGCCTCCAAGTGCCTTCTTTATAATAGGTCTACTTATTTGGGCGCTTCGTGGTTGGAAAAAAGACCAAGTTGAAGCTGCTGACTTTAAAATATCAGCGCATACAGTTAAGGAGGCGTTTTAATGGAACATTATCTTAGTCTTTTTGTAAAGGCGGTTTTCATTGAGAATATGGCCTTAGCATTTTTCTTAGGGATGTGTACATTTTTAGCAATCTCTAAAAAAATTGAAGCGGCTGTGGGTCTGGGTATTGCGGTAATTGTGGTGCTTGCGATCACAGTGCCTGTTAATAACTTAATTTATACTAATTTATTACGAGAGGGGGCACTTGCTTGGGCGGGTTATCCTGATGTTGATCTTAGTTTTCTAGGTCTATTGACTTATATTGGTGTTATAGCCGCGTTAGTACAGATTCTTGAAATGGTTTTAGATAAATATTTTCAAGACTTGTATAACGCACTGGGTGTCTTCTTACCATTGATAACAGTGAACTGCGCCATCATGGGAGCGTCTCTATTTATGGTAGAGCGTGACTATAATTTTGGTGAAAGTGTTGTTTATGGCTTAGGTGCTGGCGTTGGTTGGGCTTTAGCTATTGTTGCATTAGCAGGAATTCGAGAGAAATTAAAATACAGTGATGTTCCTGAAGGTCTTCGTGGACTAGGGATTACATTTATTACTGTTGGTTTGATGTCACTCGGGTTTATGTCTTTCTCTGGGATTTCTCTTTAAGCGCAAAGAGCTAGTAGATTAAAATAAGGTATTAATATGAATGCTGAAATAATACTCGGTGTAGTCATGTTTACGGTGATTGTACTGTCGCTAGTTGCAATAATACTTGCTGCTAGAGCACAATTGGTTAGTAGTGGTGATGTTTCTATTCTGGTTAATAATGATCAAGATAGTTTAATTAAAACCCCTGCTGGTGGGAAATTACTTCAAACTCTTGCAAATGAAGGGTTGTTCCTTTCGTCTGCTTGTGGTGGTGGTGGCACGTGTGCCCAGTGTAAATGTAAAGTTTTGGATGGCGGCGGTTCAATGCTGGCGACTGAGAAATCACACTTTACTAAACGTGAAGAAGCTGAAGGCTGGCGATTATCTTGTCAGGTTCCTGTAAAGCTGGATATGAAAATTGAAGTGCCAGAAGAGGTATTTGGGGTTAAAAAGTGGGAGTGCGTTGTTGAAGCAAATCAAAACGTTGCAACTTTTATCAAAGAACTCACCCTTAAGCTACCTGAAGGCGAAAATGTTGATTTCCGTGCAGGGGGGTATGTTCAACTCGAATGTCCGCCACATGAAATTGATTACAAAAATTTCGATATTGAAGGTGAGTACCGTGAAGACTGGGACAAGTTTAACTTGTGGCAGTATAAATCTTCGGTAAAAGAAACGGTTATCCGGGCTTATTCGATGGCTAATTATCCTGAAGAGAAAGGGATTGTTAAGTTCAATATTCGAATCGCTTCACCTCCGCCTGGTACCGACTTTCCAGCTGGTCAGATGTCTTCTTATGTGTTCAACATGAAGCCGGGTGATAAAATCACTGTTTATGGTCCATTTGGTGAGTTTTTTGCTAAAGAAACTGAAGCTGAAATGGTGTTTGTCGGTGGTGGTGCCGGTATGGCCCCAATGCGTTCGCACATATTTGATCAGCTCAAGCGTCTTAATACCAAAAGAAAAATGTCATTTTGGTATGGTGCAAGAAGCTTGAGAGAAATGTTTTATCAAGATGAATATGACATGCTACAGTCTGAAAATGACAACTTTAAATGGCATGTTGCTTTATCTGATCCTGCGCCTGAAGATAATTGGGAGGGGCATACTGGATTTATACATAATGTGCTCTTGGAAAATTATTTGAAGGATCACCCTGCACCAGAGGATTGTGAATATTATATGTGCGGGCCACCTATGATGAACGCAGCAGTAATACAAATGCTGAAAAGTCTAGGTGTAGAAGATGAAAACATCATGTTGGATGATTTTGGATAGTTGTTTGATAAATGCCAGATTACGAATGTAATCTGGCATTTTTGTTTTAAGTATTATGAGTAATATTATTATTAGTAATAAATTAATTATAGGTTTTGTTGGTTTACTGTTCCTCATTTCGTGTTCTTCTGAATCACCTTATGAATATTTGGTTCGTGGTGAAACAATGGGTACGACTTATAATGTAAAAATGGTTTTCGATCATCCTAAGTCTTCGGATGAGCTTAATGTCTATCAAGTTGTCGTTGAAAAGGCTTTAAGTCGGGTTGATAGTTTAATGTCAACTTATCGTTCTGACTCAGAAGTCTCAATATTAAATAATACACCTGAAGGTCAGCCCATATTATTGTCGGCTCAAACATATGAGGTGCTTGATGCTGCCAAAAAAATAAGTCGTTTGACGGATGGTTCTTTTGATATTACGGTCGGTCCGCTAGTAGATTTATGGGGGTTTGGGCCGAAATATGAGCAATTTGAAGTGCCAAGTAGTGAGGATGTCCTTGTTGCCAAAAGCGAAGTGAATTGGCAGGCAATTAAGCTGAATGATGGGCAAGCGAGGAGGAGTCAACGTGTACATGTAGATTTATCTGCCATCGCAAAAGGGTATGCTGTAGATCAGGTCTCTTTGTCACTCAAGCGTTTAGAGGTAGCAAACTTTCTAGTGGAAGTAGGTGGTGAAATTGCAGTATCTGGAATAAATAAACATAGAAATTCTTGGGTGCTTGGGATAGAACAGCCAAATGTTTCTGGTCGAAAAGCGTATACTAGCGTTAGTTTAAAAGATAATAGCCTTGCAACGTCAGGTGACTACCGTAATTATTTTGAAAAAAATGGTGTGCGTTATTCGCATACGATTGATCCCAAAACGGGGTATCCCATTAAGCATCGGTTAGCTTCAGTGAGTGTCATTGCAAATACTTGCATGGAGTCTGATGCGTTAGCAACAGCGCTTATGGTGATGGGTGAAGAAAAAGGTTATCAGTTTGCATTAAAGGAAAAAATTAATGCTTATTTTATTTATCGTGAAAATGAATCGTTTAAAACTATTTATACACCAGGCTTTGAGCCTTACTTAAATTGAGGGGGTTGTCTCATGGAGCTATTTTTTATTGTGTTTTTCGTCATGCTTATTCTTGTTGTTGCGATGTCTGTAGGCGTTTTAATGGGAAAGGAGCCTATATCCGGTTCTTGTGGAGGGATGAGTGCGCTTGGAATGGAGGTGGCTTGTGATGTATGTGGTGGTGACAAAACAAAGTGTGAAAATGAAGAAGAGTATGATCCAAGCCAAGAGATCGATTCCAACACATTTGCGTATAATGCAATGAGTAATAAGAACTAAAGTTTGTCCGAGGCGAAAGCCTACTTTTTTGATAATTTTGAGATGGAGCATTTAGGTTTATGGCAGAGTATCACTATGATGTCGTAGTTATTGGTTCAGGCCCTGCTGGTGAAGGGGCTGCAATGAATGCAGCCAAAGGCAATAAGCGTGTTGCTGTAATAGAAGACAAAAAGGTCGTAGGGGGAAATTGTACTCATGTTGGTACCATCCCATCTAAGGCGCTTAGGCATGCGGTAAAGCAGATTATCTCCTTTAATACGAATACGATGTTTAGAGATATTGGTGAGCCTCGTTGGTTTTCATTTCCCCGAGTATTAAGATCTGCCGAGAAAGTTATCCATAAACAGGTTAAGTTACGTACTCAATTTTATGCACATAACAAAATTGATTTATATACAGGGCATGCCTATTTCTTAGATAAAAATCGTGTAGAGGTGAGGGGGGAAGCTTCTACAGATGTTTTGCACGCTAAAGAGATTGTAATCGCGAGTGGATCTAGTCCTTACAAACCTGCAAATGTCGACTTTACTCATGACCGTATTTATTGCAGCGATTCTATCTTAAGTTTAAGTCATACACCGCGAACGATCGTTATTTATGGTGCCGGGGTAATTGGTTCTGAGTATGCCTCCATATTTTCAGGCTTAGGTGTGAAGGTTGATCTTATTAACCCTGCGGAGAAACTTTTGTCATTTTTGGATGATGAGATATCAGATGCTTTAAGTTACCACCTAAGAAATAATGGTGTATTGGTTCGCCATAATGAGTCATATGAGTCTGTTATCGGTACTGATAACTCTATAGAAGTCACATTTGAATCAGGAAAGAGAATAAGAGCGGATGCTTTTTTATGGTGTAATGGGCGTAGCGGTAATACGACAGGTATGGGCTTAGAGAATATAGATTTAAAGGCTAACTCTCGTGGTCAATTAACTATCGATGATCACTACCGTACTGAAATTGAAAATATTTATGCAGTTGGTGATGTGATTGGTTGGCCTGCTTTGGCCAGTGCCGCTTATGACCAAGGGCGTTCTGCTTCGTCAGCAATATTGGATAACACATATTTCCGTTTTATTGATGATGTACCGACTGGTATTTATACGATACCTGAAATTAGTTCAGTAGGTAGGAATGAGCGTGAATTAACAGAGGCTAAGGTGCCATATGAAGTTGGCCAGGCTTTTTTCAAAGATCTTGCCAGAGCTCAAATTACGGGTGAAGCGGTTGGTATGCTAAAAATTCTGTTTCACCGTGAAACAAAAGAAATACTAGGTATTCATTGTTTTGGAGACCAAGCTGCTGAAATTGTACACATTGGTCAGGCGATTATGAGTCAAAAGGGAGAGGCTAACTCTCTTGATTATTTTATTAATACAACCTTCAACTACCCAACCATGGCTGAGGCTTATCGAGTAGCAGCTTTGAATGGATTAAACCGAATTTTTTAGCGCTCATACGTCAAAAAAAAAGATTAGTTGCAGAATGTGGTTTGCATCTAATCTTTTAGTCTATTAGTTCACGCTTCCGAACTACTTCATTTGTAAGAATTTTTCCTATTTTGTAGCATTAGAGATATTGAGGATTATTCTCTTATATATTTATGGCCTCTTCATTTTATTGGCCAAACAAGGAAAAGTGCTATCTTTATGTCAACTCGAATGTTTAAGTTTTTCTCTTTACAAATTGTACTCATCTTATCTTTGCTTCTTTCTGCATGTGATGATGGTGACAGAGATTTTGTACCGCTTCCTGACCCAGAAGTTGAAGAAGAACCGCTTCCCATTGTAATTAAAGCAGCGGGTGTAAAAGGGCCATTAGTGAATGCAGAAGTCGGATTGTATAAATTAGACTTAGACTCGGGGCTTATTAAGCAATATGGTGATGCAAGCGAAGCCTTTTTTAGGTTATTGACAGAAGCAAATGTTGTTATTAACACTGATGGTAGTATTAGTGCAAATAATGAGACGACTCCAGCGGAAGCTTTGGCATTTATTCAGGAACATATTAACGAAATAGGCTATGTTACAGAACTTCCAAGGCTACAAAATATAATAAAAGACTCTGTAAGTGTTGATGAAGCAATATTAGCGTTAGAAAAGTATTTGGATGATGAGAGCCTTGAAGGCGAAACAAATACAATACCGAAAGCAGATGTTCAAAAAATATTTGAAGGCTTTGCTACGCTCACAGAACTTAAAAGTAAAATATCTAATTTACAGCCATTTATTACTCAACTAAGTGAATTGACAAGTATTTCAAGTGCGCAAAGCTTGATGAGTAAATTCCATACTTCTGAAACTGATAGCTTTAAAAAGAAAGGCTGGACTGCCATTCGAAAAACCTTTGGAAATACTACGACAAGCTTAAGTTCTGTGCGTTCAGATTTAAGTGATCGTGTTTTGGAGTTATCAGAAGGTAATAAATTAGAAGAAGACCATGTTGCTCTAAACCGTCTGAATGAACTTGAGGAAAACGTAAATAGTGCTGCAACACTAGCAATAGCAGAATCTTTAATTACGCAAGCAATTACAGAAGAGGGCAATGTTATTGTGCGCCAGTCATTATCGGCGCTTAAAACATCAATAATCTCTTTCGATGATTTTATCAGTCAAGCTCAGATGGATAATGCACTTTATCATTTTTCCAGCCTTAAAACCGACATCCTGGGATCAGAAAGCAATCCCGTCATTAGTCTTAATGGTATGTACAATGCAGTCTTCGATACATTAAGTACTGAGCTTGAGCCTTCGTTGGCTGATGCATTTAAGAATGAAGAGCTCGATATCTTTGATGAACCGGCTAATCAAATTATAAAAAGTTTATCAGGTGATACAAGCCTGCTTGAAGGCATAAACTTGGGTGATTATTCAGGTTTTGTGTATATGGAAGTAGAGTCAATAAATAACACGATTGACCTTAACTCCGGTACAAAGCCTATTATCTCAAAACTTAATACAATTTTCCATACAGATGAAATTAGAGGTTATGGTAATAATTCTAATGAAAACAGAACGCTATACTATTTAAAAAATGGCCAGGAGCAGCGTGATTCTGAAGGTGTGTTGATTACAAATGAATCCGATATTGAGAAAAGTAGCAGTGATGTTGTCTTAGAAGTTCAGCCTTACCGTTTTGCCACGCCATTAACAAAACTTGCTGTTTCAGTGATTATCGAGCGCTTCAAAAAAATCGGGCCTCAATTAACAGATACGAATGGTGATGGCGAGCTAGAATATAGAATCACTAATAGCGCATTAAAGTCAGAACTAGCGCTAGCGTCGAAGAATATTATTAGTGCATTTGGTCTTGAGGACGCAGAAGAACCATCTGTTTTAGAAGAACACTCTATTTATGAGAGTTCAGCCTTCCTTACTTTACCGATGCAATATTCAGACACTGAACAGGAAGCTGCTATTCAATATCGAGCCATGATTGAAAGCTTTTCTGGTTTTATTACCGCCTTAACTCGAGAAACAAACTTCAATACAGACTATACCTTTAGTCTCGTTGTAAAAGATTTTCTTGATGAAGAAATGGACGGTTATGAATTTTCCTCAGAAATTGAAATAGACGTCCTAAATTCAGATGAAAAAATAAAATTAAATGATGTCTCTGATATCGCATATTTGGTGACAAGGTCGCCTGCTGACGTTTATATACCTGGTACAAATAAAACTATCGACGAAATTTCTGGCTTGATGTCATCACAATTAAATACTATTGAGCCAGAATTTCCTGTGCAATCCTTATTCTCTGATGATCCCTCGTTTATCAATCCGTTAGGTGGGGTTGATTCAGATGGTGATGAGTACCTAAATAATAGCGATGCTTTTCCAAATGATGCAACTAAACATATCACTTTAGATGAAAACTATTCCGGCGTTTGGGCGCTTATAGTCGCAAAGTCAAATCGCATTGTGCCTTTTTCGGGTGAATTTACCTATAGCATAACTAGAACTGAGCAGTCGATTGAGACTTCGTTACCTACCTGTGCGAGTGTTAAGGAATCGTGTCTATTTGAAGGTAGTACGGGCTCTGATTTTACAGCGACTTGGGAGGTTATCCGAGGGCCGGAAGGTGGAAATCTTCAAATTAGCGATACTTTCGCCAGAGATGATGCAATCGGCTTTAATGCGATAGGGAATGTTTCAGGCGTTTATCAAGTTCGTTTGAAATTGGAGACAGAAGAGGAACCTGTACAGACATACTCAAAAACGATTGCTGTTGAAATAATGAACCCTCAAGACCTCGAAATACAATTTAACCCTGAAGAGCCTTTAGCGGGTAAGGCTGTTAAGGTTGAATTTCAGGCAACTGATGACATATGTGAGGCCTACGAATTTTGTGATGAAAATCATCTTAATCAATATTTTGATATTACACATTTGCCTGAGCTAAAAGCTAGCTGGAGTCTTAACGGAGGGGAGACAAAACAGTATCGCTCGTTTGTTTTAGACCCAGATTCAGACTCAGTAGAGTATTTTAATTCTTCTAATGGTGACACTCTTAATATTGATGTCGTTTATTCCTCAGGGTCTGAAGAGATCGGGTTTGTTGAGTTCATCGCAGAAGAATTTTCAAAAGTTATTGGCTTAAAAGCGGATAGTGATAATGATAATATAACTGACGACATCGACGCTTTTCCAACGAATAGTGCTTGTTCTCGTGAGGCTGATGGTTTTATAAATGAGCTTGGTGTAGAAGTATGTAATTCTCAGTTCATTAATAGTGAAACCACTTCAAATACAACAACACTCAATATTTCTTTTAGTAATGAAGCTTGGCTCTATGATAATGACTGGGGCATGATCTTTCGCACATATACAGATGAAGAGGGTGAAACACGCTTTCATGACAGTATTACTCTGCCAATTGAAGGTCTAGTAAATAAGGTAGTATCGAAGACCTTGGTAGATGAAGAAGCTCGTCGTGTTTATCTTGCGTATACCGATGGCGAGATCGATTACTTTAGTTTTGATGATCATCAATTACATGACTTCGTTGATTCGAATAATAACATCCCAGTTGAATTGATTTTACCTGTAGGGCTCGCAGTCTTAGTTGAATATAAAGAGGGCGCTAATCCTTCAGAGTTTCAACTTTACCAAAGAAGTGGCGAGTTATCTGTTATCAAGGCAAAATCAAAATATCCTAAACCAGGGGTGGTCGTCGAGTTAGAAATTGATGGGGAGGCGATCTTAGAATTTGCGAATACTTTTAAGCCTGAGTGGTCATTAACACGGCTTGTCAATGATCAACCTACAGATATAGATATTACAGCATCAGACGACGCCTTAACCTTGTTATCAGGTCAAACGACTTATGGCGATATATTGACTGTTTCGTTTGTAGGTACAGATGGGATTGTTGTTAAAGAGGTAACGATAGCGGTCTTGGATACTTTAGACTTTAGGCTAGAAAAAAGTACATATAGAACTACAGACATCCTTACTATGTTGGCGGGTACTTATGACTTAAATTCAGCTGATGCAAAAGAATTTATTAAGGTTAAGTGGTTGAAATATAATGCGAGTACAGATTCTAATAATTTTCAGTCCCTTGACATAGCCTTCCCATTTAGTTATTCGGCAAGTAATGCGGTAAATGGAGATATTGTAACGGCGGAAATTTATCTGAAGTCGGGAGCGGATACAAATCTGCTGTTAGAGACTGAATTTGCCCTCATTCTTCCAAGTGAACCATCAATTAGTTTTGCATTTGAATTTGCCGAAAATCCTACATTTGATGCTGCAGATAAGGAGGCATTCAAAGTAGAAATATCAGAGCCAACAGTAAGTGATAAATATTTTGCGGACCATTTCACACCTGTCTGGCTATTAGATGGAGAAGTGGTCGAAGGAGAAAATAGCCTTACCTTTCCAACCAATGCCGATACGAATATTAAATTTGGAAGCACTTTGTCAGTCTTTTTTGAGTATGTAATCGGTAGTGAGGCTGGAATCACACCCGAGGTATCAGTCATTACTTTTGATATTGATTTACAAAGCACAAAATATAACTTGTTCCCCACGTATCCGGTGCCTGGAGATGATATCACCATAGATTATGAGGATTTCAAAGAGGACTCTTTAGCAGGGTATTTTCCAAAATGGTTTATTAATGGAAAGCTTGATGAGGGAGTAGAAACATTAACTTATCCAGGTGATAACCTTAAATTTGGTGACCATGTAGAGTTGATACTTGAGGAAACAGATATAGATAAAGAAGATGATATCGAGCCACTAGCCTTTACCCACACTGCTGAAATTTATGTAGGTGTTAATGTTCTTAATTCAACGCTTGACGACGGTGTTGACAGTGATGGCGATACAGTATTAAACAAGAATGACTTTTTTAGATATGACCCGGCTTGTTTTGCTGAGAGTGATGGTAATCCGGACGATATTGATGGCGATGGGTTAAGTGACTTAAATGAACTCTTTCCAGACAATACAGATAATCGAAGTATTCCTAATGCCGTAGACACTGACCAAGATGGACTTTCTGATTTGGAGGAACTATTAGCGGGGACGAACCCGAATAATGCTGACACGGATGGGGATAGTTTTCTAGATGGGCTTGAAGTTAACAAGCTAAGTACAAATCCTCTAGATGATGCGCAGCCAGGTAATTCTGATGATGATTTAGACCGTGATGGCATATTAAATGAAGATGAATTGGCCTTGGGTACTTTTGTTAATAACACTGATTCTGATAACGATGGTTTATTGGATGGAATGGAATTGACAAAGGGTACTGATCCATTAAATCCTGATAGTGATGGTGATGGATTATCTGATGGCTTAGAAGTTTATATTACTAAAACAGACCCGATTGGTGTTGTAGGAAATCTTGACGGAACAGACTCAGATGGTGACGGTCTATCGGATGGGGTAGAGGTTCGTTTACTTAATTTCAACCCTAATGATGTTGATACGAATGATGATGGAATCCTTGATGCGCTTGAAAATTCAGCCGTTAATGTAGGCGCATTACCAGTGAATGATTACTTGAATATGAATGATTTAAATGATTATGCTTTTGGTGAAGCATCATCAATGGTTCCTGCTGGCACTTGTTATTCTACTTGGCTAGGACAACAAGAACTTGATCAAGTTGTCGTAAGTCATGAACCGCAGCTAGATGGGAATAGTAAACAGCAGCTGCTCTTCGCTAAATATGAATGGCCTGAGATTCTCCGTTATGACGCCAAAAATTTAGCATTCTTACCACCTCTTACTGAGCAGTTAATAAAGGGAAATATCTCGGCAATTGAATATGATGTCGCTGATCTGGATATTCAATACTTTGGTTATTTAAATGGCCAAGTTCGTCAATATAACGCGAGCACAAAAGAGCTAAAAGATCTCTTTTATGTTGGTGAACCCCTAAGAATTGAGCATATTATTGATCAGGGCGAGTATTTACTGGTAGAAACAACTAATGGAACGATTAGTTCTTATAAGCATTATTTGGTTGATAAAAATGTAGAGGACCCGGTTAATACGATACCTGTCACTTCAGAGCCTTCAGTTGTTAGCTATAAAAACAGCATATGGGTTGATAAGGCGTCTCGGACTGAGCTTCTATTTCTTACCGATGAGCCTGTCGAAATAATACTTGGGGATGTACCTGTTCAAAGACGTCTAATCAAAGAGACAATTAATGTTGATACTCCTAGTATTTCACAGTCAGCACAAATAGAAACCGTTGACTCTGCCCTAAAAGCTCCAATATTTATTGAGCTGCTTGATAATGAAAAAGCCTTAAATTTCGCTTCAGGTCAGGTATTAAACTTAACGACCAATACATGGTTGGTGGATGCGGCCGAACCACCTCAAGAAATTACGATTCCGTCATTTGAGTTAGGCCTACAGCATGACTCTGTTCGTATTACTGTACCCACAAACACCTCGCAGATTTTGCGAAATTACCAATCGACATTACGTGAAGAAAGCTTGTGGATAAGTACTCAGCAATCAGAGAACGATCAAATACTAAGTTTGGTACCGGTTGGGATTGATACCCTTGTTATTAGTCATCGAACCAACGGAATATCTCAATTATATAATCAACCGCCCTTAGCATTTGAATTAACCTCTGGGGACTTTGACAGCGATGGGTTGAGTGATCGACTAGAATTTGATTTATGCATTGATGAGTTTGATGAATTTGATTTTTGCACAAATATCGGCAATGTCGGTAATAAGGATACTGATGGCGATGGCCTAACTGACAGCCAAGAGGTATTGCTAACATTGACGAATCCTTTTGATAATGATTCTAACGATAACGGCATCTTAGATGGTGATGAGGATTCCGATGGTGATGGCTTAAGTAATGCTGTTGAGCTAAATGAAACAGACACTCTTATCAATTCCACTAATAATGATGATCAAAATTCTGATTTTGATAATGATGGCTTATCAAATTTTATTGAAGTGACGCAAACGCTTACCAATCCATCAATAAAAGATTCTGACTCTAATGGTATTGAAGATGGTGACGAAGATTTTGATCAAGATGGTCTCTCTAACCTTCAAGAGCTAAATAATACTCTTACAAGTCTCATTGATTCTGACGATGATGATAATGGAACGAAGGATGGCGATGAAGACGGAGATGGTGATGGCTTAAGTGATGGCTTAGAGTTGAACAACATAAATCCTGAGACAGACGAGCCTTTTTATGATTTTGAACTAGCTGATTCTGATTCTAACGATGTTGATGACGGTGATGAAGATTTTGATGGCGATGCATTATCAAATCGGGTCGAAATAGAAGTTACAAAAACTGACCCATGGTTAGCAGATACCGATGGAAATGGTATCAATGATGGTGCAGAAGATCGCGACTCAGATGGCTTAACTGATAGGCAGGAAATTGTCATTACAGGAACTGAGTTTACTAACCCTGATACGGATGGTGATCTCATTAACGATGGCGATGAAGATACTGACGGGGACGGTTTAAAAGATTGGCAAGAACTTCAATTTAGTTCAGTTGCTCATTTAACGAGTGATTCAGATAATGATGGCATCAGTGATTATGATGAAGTTTCCGTGTACGGAACAAATCCTATGCTTAAAGATACTGATGGCGATGGTATTGACGACAATGAAGAAATTGATTTAGATAATTCTATCTTAATATCTGATCCAACTTCACCAGATGGGGATATGGATGGCTTAAGTGATCAGCTGGAGCTAGGGAAAGTGACTGACCCGCTTTACCCCGACTTTTTAAGTAATCCATTATTGAGCGATTCCGATGGCGACGGTTTAAGTGATGCAGAAGAATTTGAATTTGAATTTGTATATTCCGACGAAGAGTTAATAGAATTTGGTTTAACGAACCCTAATACGAAGATGGATCCTAATAAAGTTCATTCTGATTGCGTTGTGGACCCAGAGGATCTTGATGGCGTCTGCTTAAATAATAATGATGGTGATGGCTTGAGTGATGCAGAAGAAAGCATTCTAGGGACTAACCCAGGTATGTCTGATACTGATAATGATGGTTTAAGTGATAGTGAAGAACTTCACGCGACACATGGTTTTAAAACTAACCCAATAGATATAGACACAGATGGTGATGGTTTAAAAGATGGGGATGAAGTCTTGATCTCATTGACTAACCCTTTGGATGAAGATTCTAATGACAATGGCATTTTAGATGGTGATGAAGATTCAGATCAGGATGGGTTAAGTGATGCTGTAGAGCTTAATCGCACTTTAACTGATATTCATAAGAAAGATACAGATGATAACGGTATTGAAGATGGGCTAGAGGATCCTGATGGAGACAATTTAACGAATTTTGAAGAAATTGAAAAGCAAACAGATCCACACAATGTAGACACTGATGAAGATGGTGTTACTGATGATCAAGAAACATCAAAGGAAACAGCTTTAAACCCGGATGCAGACGGCGATGGATTGACTGATGGCGAAGAGCTAAACCCTGTTCCTACTCCTAGCAACCCTGATCCTGTTCCTACGGATCCGAATAACGCGGACACGGATGGTGATGGTTTATCAGATTTTGATGAGCGTGTGTTCGGTTCAAATCCACATGACAAAGATACTGATCATGACTTTCTTTTAGATGGCGAAGATGCGGATGTTGGCGTTCTAAACTGGGATTCAGATTTTGATGGGATTCCTGATGGTATTGAACAGCATTATTTAAATTCATCCCCAACGACTAATGACACGGACAAAGATGGTTTAGAAGATGGTCAAGAGGTTTGGATATATGCCTTAAATGACGGTGAATTAATACAAGACGGTGAATTAATAACAGACGAACAATTAATATCTGTTGGTATAGAATTTGAAGTAAAACTAAATTCTCATTTTGGAGACCCAGGGTTCGACCCGACTGCCTTTGCTTCTAATAACAAAGATAGGCAAGTTCTGGATGTGTCTCGTGTGATTAGCGATAAAACAGGAATTGAACCAGATCAAATTGAAAATGCAACTTTATACATAAGAAGCATATCTAGACCTGATGAGGATGACACTGACGGCGATGGACTTACTGATTTCACTGAATTGATGCAAATTGAGTCTATTGGCGAAAAAGGTTATGACCCAATGAAACTCAACTCAGAAAACTTTAAAATTTCTGACCCTTGGGTGCTAGATACACCTGATGAGGATGGCGTAATAAACGGTATAAATGATGGTGATGAGGATTTTGATGGCGATTTTTATAGTAATCTTTTCGAGCAAACCGATAAAGATACTGACATTTTAAACCCTCACTCTGATCGTTTAAGTGATGATGATCCAAGCGATATCGGAGATGGTATATTAGATGGTTTAGAAGTGTTATTGCTTTCATCTAAGCCAGATCTAATTGACACAGATGAAGATGGGTTAAACGATAATGAGGAGTTAGCGGGTGCGATTGACCCAACCTTAGAAACGGGGCCTTTGACATGCAGGATCGAGAACACCGACCCAAGTGTAAATTGCCTTAATGCACCTGATGAATTAGTCATTACTGATAATGCTTGTCTTGAGACGGAAGTAATATTACCGAATATTGCTGGTGTTACGTATTGTTTTACAATAAATTTTGACTCGTTACCGACTCTAACCGACAGTGATAACGATGGTGTATTAGATCCTGCTGATGATTTTGCTTTGGATTCCTCCTGCTCAACCGCGGCAGACGGGTTTACAGACAGTAATACCAATAAAAAGCAATGCTTTTCATCGTGGATGGCGCAACAAGGCGAAATTGAGCAAATTGGGCATGTACAATGGGTAGATAATGCGCCAGAAAATCAGTCGCAAATTGCCTTCTTTAGCGAGGGGTGGGATAAGGTTGTCCGGTTCGATACGTTAGAGGCATCATATCTACCTCTGGTTGTCGTTGATACGGATGAGAATGCACCGGCTTTAGTTAAAATTGATTATTCTTCGCAGAGTCGTCGATTGTACCTAGCGTACGATGATGGCTTAATTACCTATATCGATTTAGTGTTGCCAGTGGCTGAGGATGAAGTACCTATTGAGGTGATGCTGATTGCGGATGCTTCAGACCTTAATGCAACGCTTGATACTATTGTTGTAGCGGGTACTAGTGTAATTGTTCAGCTCAAAGGTGCGACTGAATATACGCATAAGATATTCAACGAAGCAGGGCAGCAAGCGGTTGCTAATCTATCTGGTTCTGAAGATTTTAATCTTGAAAAGGCTTTCTGGGATCAATCGACATCCCGCTTATATGGCTTTAAGCAAGCAGTCGGGCAAACAATTTCAAATCTTGGTTATGTAAATATTGATGAAATCAATAACCAGTTTAATGGTGGTATTGTGTATTCGCCAAGTTTAGCTGCTGAAACTAATTTAAGTGGACCGATTGCTTTATCACAGGATGGCGCATCAGTGTATCTAGGTTCGGGCCAAAAAAGGTTAGCAGCGCTTGGAGCGGGGGATGATATTGAACCTGAGCTTCAGAAAACGTATCAATCGACCGTTTTTAGTAGTTTCCGTGAGTTAATTGAACTAGGGGATCACTTTGTGGCGGTTGTAGATATTAATGCGGGATCTAATTCAGTTAATCCGCCAATAAGAAATGGTATCTTTATTGAAGATATAACGGATTTGAGTGCTTCTAACGTTGTAAATAATCGATATTTATCTCAGGTCGACGATAACGAGCAAGTGCTTAAATTAGTGCCGTTCTTAAATGGTGGTGATCCAGAGCTTGCATTTGTCAGTAATGATTCGAATCGTGTCACTATTGATTACTTAGGGCTACAGGATGAAGATGGTGATGGAATGTCGGGTATCTATGAGGCATTTTATGGCTTGGATGATACTAATGCCGATGATCGTTTCACTGATCCTGATGATGATTTACTGACGAATATAGAAGAATTTAATTCGGCTACGGATCCCTTAAAGGCAGATACCGATGGTGACTCGTGGGATGATGCATATGAAATTATAAACAGTACAGACCCACTTAATGCCGCTGACTTTTAAACTAGCTTACATTGTAGTAGGGGTATAAAAAAGGGCATCTTAGATGCCCTTTTTCTTATTATAAATACGAATCTAAAAAATAGTTCCTAGAACAAGTCTTCTATCGATAAATAACGCTCACCGGTATCATAATTAAACGTTATTATCCGGCTCCCACTAGGGAATTCTGCTTCTTTTTGTTTAATTGCAGCGAGGCTGGCACCTGTAGATATACCCACACAAATTCCTTCTTTTAATGCACATTGTCTCGTCATTTCAAATGAATCTTCTTCGCTGACTAGAATTGAACCATTTAGGATTTCTGTATTTAATATTTTGGGGATGAAACCCGCGCCTATTCCTTGTAATCGATGAAGACCTTTTTCACCACCGCTAATTACGGGAGATTTAATCGGTTCTACTGCAAAAGCTTGTAGACTTGGATACGATTCCTTTAAAACCTCGGCGCAACCGGTAATATGTCCTCCAGTGCCTACACCAGTGATTAAATAATCCAAACCGTCAGGGAAGTCAGTTAATATTTCTTGAGCCGTTGTATTTCTATGCACTTCAGAGTTTGCAGGGTTTTCAAACTGTTGCGGCATCCATGCATTATCATGTTCGTCTAACAACTCTAATGCTTTATTAATACTCCCCATCATTCCTTTTTCTTTAGGGGTGAGTACTAATTCGGCACCCAGAGCATTTAAGTATTTTCGACGTTCAATCGACATGGATTCTGGCATGGTTAATATTAACTTATAACCTTTCACTGCCGCGGCTAAAGCTAAGCCGATGCCGGTATTGCCTGAAGTTGGCTCGATGATAACCGTATTTTTATTTAGAAGTCCCTGTTTTTCTGCTGCTTCAATCATTGCCGGGCCAATTCTGTCTTTAATGCTTCCTCCAGGGTTTGCCCGTTCGATTTTCATCCAAACTTCGATATCATCCCTAAATAGGTGATTGATTCGAACATGGGGGGTATGCCCAATAGTTTGTAGAATATTGTCGTATTTCATAAAACTTCCTTGATAAGTTAATTAATGACAGTGGTTGTTATTATAAGGTTGATCTTTTAAATATTGTTATTAGAAATAAAGACGAAAAAATGCAGTCCATAGGGTAGACTATTGCATTTAACAATTGAGAAGACAATAAGGGATAAGTTGTGGAAGTTTATGAAGAACTAGTTCAAGCGTCTGATGGCATGGTACTAAACTATTATCACTGGGTCCCAGAAAATGCAAAAGCAGCAATTGTTATTTCTCATGGTTGGAGTGAGCATGCTGGGCGGTACAATGCTTTGGCCGAATGGTTCGCCGATTGTGGTTATGAAGTACATGCGCTCGATCACCGGGGGCATGGTAAATCTCAAGGAAAAAGAGGTCATGTAGGCCGATGGTTGGATTATGCTAGGGATCTTGAGCAACTTCGTTTATCTTTAGACCCTATTCCTCAATATCTACTTGGACACTCAATGGGGGGAATGATAAGTGTTTTACACCTATTAGAGTATCCCAACCGCTTTGCCGCCGTTGCTTTAAGTGGCCCAGCTGCAGATGTTTCAATTCCCGTTTCAAAATTTAAGGCTTTCATGGGTAAGACCATGAGTTCTATTCTGCCTGAATTATCGTTGGCGAATGACATTGATCCTTATACCGTCTGTTCTGATACGAAGGTTGTTGAGGACTATGTGAGTGACCCGCTTAATCATGGCAAGGTTTCCGCTCGTTGGTTTTCTGAATACTTAAAAACAATTGATAGAGTAAAGCGTGATGCCGGCGAAATTAAAACGCCAGTGGCTGTATGGCATGGCGCAGGCGATACATTGGTAGCACCTTGGGTGAGTGAAAATCTATTTAGTAATTTAAAAATGGAGTTTCGCCAATATAAGCTAGTTGATGATGTTTTTCATGAAATTTTGCTTGAATCAAACTGGTTAGATACCGCTAATGAAATAAAGACATGGATATCTAGGTTTTGATCTATGGCTCCGGCTTCTAGATTCATATAAAATGCAGCGTTATTTTCGATTAACACAAAAGATTTTAATAAAGGTGGTTATTTAACGAATGTTAGAAGTTAATCCAATCGTTCAGAAAATTAAAGACATGCGCGAACGCTCAATGACTCTTCGGGGGTATCTTTGACTTTGATGTGAAGAAAGAGCGTCTTGTTGAAGTTGAAAGAGAATTAGAAGACCCAAGTGTCTGGGATGATCCAGAGAGTGCGCAAACGCTGGGGCGAGAACGATCAAGTCTAGAAATTGTCGTGCAAACGATTGAAACGCTTGATAGCGGTTTGAATGACGCGGATGAATTGTTAGATATTGCTGTTGAAGAGCAAGATCAAGACACGGTTGTTGAAGTTGAACAAGAGTTAGCTGGCCTTACTGAAAAACTTGAAACGCTTGAGTTTCGACGTATGTTCTCCGGTGAGATGGATGCGAATAATGCTTTTTTAGATATTCAATCTGGCTCGGGTGGGACTGAGGCTCAAGACTGGGCTAGCATGATATTGCGTATGTATTTGCGCTGGGGAGAGCAAAAAGGTTTTAAAACAGAGTTAGTCGAATCCTCATCGGGGGATGTTGCGGGTATCAAGGGCGCTACGATTCAGTTTACCGGAGAATATGCATTTGGTTGGCTGCGTACTGAAACTGGCGTGCATCGATTAGTCAGAAAGTCTCCTTTTGACTCAGGTAGTCGTCGACATACCTCTTTTGCTTCTGTCTTTGTATCCCCTGAAATCGATGACAAGGTTGATATTGAAATTAATCCATCAGATTTAAGAATTGATACCTATCGTTCAAGTGGTGCTGGTGGGCAGCATGTCAATACAACAGACTCTGCTATTCGTATTACGCATGAACCGAGCGGTATCGTCGTGCAGTGTCAAAATCAGCGATCACAGCATCAAAATAAAGATAAGGCCATGCAACAACTACGTGCAAAGCTTTATGAGCTAGAAATGCAGAAGCGCTCAGAAGCCTCCCAGGCCGTAGAGGATACAAAATCTGATATTGGCTGGGGGAGTCAGATTCGCTCCTATGTATTAGATTCATCTCGAATTAAAGATTTACGCACTAACGTAGAAACCAGCAACTGTAATGCAGTATTAGATGGTAATCTCGACCAATTTATTGAAGCAAGTTTAAAGAAAGGCCTTTAGGAAATATTTATGTCTGAAAATCAAAATACATCAAATCAACAGCAGCAAGATCAAATTGAACAGCAAGAAGATCAGAATAAACTCATTGCTGAACGACGGGCGAAATTAGATAACCTTCGTGAAGATTGTAAAGCGAATGGCCACCCAAATGATTTTGAGCGCAAACATAAAGCTGGTGAATTACAAGCTGAATTTGGTGAACTCGATAAGGAAGCCTTAGTTGAACTGAATAAACCAATTAGTGTCGCTGGTCGAGTTATGCGACGGGGCGGGCCTTTTCTCGGTGTGCAGGATGTGACGGGTACTATCCAGTGCTATCTAGGGAAAAAACTTCAAAAGGTATCAAAGGCATGGGTAAACCTAGACTTAGGTGACATTGTTGGTGCAAGTGGATTTTTAAGAAAGTCTGGTAAGGGCGATCTTTATGTTGAAGTTGAACAAGTTGAGAATCTACAAATACTCACCAAATCACTTAGGCCGTTGCCTGATAAATTTCATGGTTTGTCTGATCAAGAAATCAAATACCGTCAACGATATATTGACTTAATTGCCAATGAAGCAACTCGTGAGACTTTCAGAATTCGATCTGAAATAGTGACGAGTATTCGCCAATACTTATCTCAAAGAGACTTCATGGAAGTTGAGACGCCTATGTTGCAAGTCATTCCTGGTGGCGCGACCGCAAAGCCTTTTGAGACGCATCACAATGCTTTAGGTATTGATATGTTCTTACGGATTGCACCGGAGTTATATTTAAAGCGCTTGGTTGTGGGTGGTTTTGAACGCGTTTTCGAAATTAACCGTAACTTCCGAAATGAAGGGTTGTCGACACGTCATAACCCTGAATTTACGATGATTGAATTTTACCAAGCTTACGCTAATTATAATGATTTGATGAACCTCACCGAAGACATGCTTAGAACTGTAGCCAAAGATGTAATGGGTACTACAGACATTAAGAGCACGGTAAAAGATCGCGAAGGTAATGTTACCCAAGAGAGCTTATATGACTTTAATCAGCCGTTTGTCCGAATGACGATGGTTGAAGCGATTCTAAAATATAACCCTGAGTTTGATACTGCAGTTTTTGAAGCACCCGAAGATAACTTGGAGATCTTGAAAGCCTATGCGAAGCAGGTAGGAGTGCCTGATTCAGCAAAACAAGCTGCATGGGGGGCAGGTAAGTACATTTGTGAAATATTTGAAGAAACAGCCGAAGAGAAACTTGATCAGCCTACGTTTATTACAGCGTATCCTTGGGAGGTTTCGCCTTTAGCTAGACGTAACGATGATAACCCTTTTGTGACGGACCGTTTTGAATTCTTTGTTGGCGGACGTGAGCTGGCAAATGGCTTTTCTGAATTAAATGATGCAGAAGATCAAAAGCAGCGTTTCCTTAAGCAGGTTGCAGAGAAAGATGCAGGGGATGATGAGGCGATGCATTTCGATGCTGACTATATTGCGGCATTAGAATACGGTATGCCTCCTGCAGCAGGTGAAGGGATCGGAATTGATCGCTTGGTGATGTTGTTTACAGACTCGCCTTCGATCCGTGATGTGATTTTATTTCCTCATATGAAGCCACAGGCATAATCAAAAAACTGGAACAAAAGTGTCGTTAAATAAAACAGCCTGTCTAACAGGCTCTTGGTTGACATTACTGAACGATGAGTTTGAACAACCTTATTTTAAGTCATTATGTGCTTTTTTAGCGGCTGAAGAGCAAGCGGGTAAAACAATTTACCCGCCAAAGTCAGAAGTTTTTAATGCGCTAAACCATACGTCTTTTGAATCGGTAAAAGTCGTTATTATTGGGCAAGACCCATACCACGGTGCCAATCAGGCTCATGGTTTCTCCTTTTCTGTTCAAACTGGCATTGATGTGCCTCCTTCGTTGAAAAATATTTATAAAGAACTAAGTACTGATGTCAGTATGGATATTCCAGGGCATGGTTGTCTTACTTCTTGGGCTGATCAAGGTGTGTTATTACTGAATGCAGTGTTAACCGTAGAGCATGCGAATGCAGGTGCTCATCAAGGAAAAGGTTGGGAGGTTTTTACCGATCGAATTGTACAAATTTTAAATGAACAGCGTGAAGGTGTTGTTTTTTTGCTGTGGGGAAGTTACGCACAAAAGAAAGGTAAAATTATTGATCGGGAAAAGCATTGTGTTATAGCAGCCCCTCATCCATCTCCGTTGTCGGCTTATCGTGGCTTTTTTGGCAGTAAGGTTTTTTCAAAAACAAACACATATTTGTTAGCAAATAGGCTGACGGCGATAAACTGGGATTCTATTTTAAGTGAGAAATCTGCGCAGTTAACGATGCCATTTGGTTAACTTCCCCCTCAATTAATTCACCATATCGCTACAGCTCGACTTATAGAGCCCTCAAAGGGCTCTATAAGTGCTTATTTTCGTTTTAGCCATTTAATAGTGACATAGCGGCTTCCATTTGAGCCGTTAAGTCTTCATCTTCGTGAGGGTCAACACTCGGATCAATCCCCATTCGCTTAAATGCCGAGATATGTTGCCAATCCATTTCTAAATAGTGATGTTCAGAACCAATGTAGTTTTGTAGCATCGCCACCATGACTAGGTCAGCATAGTCGGGTTTGTCGCCTGTTCGCATAAAGTTTACACACTCTTTTGGCACAGGGCGAAGTTCGGCTGGGAAGTCCCATTTTTCTAAAATCTTTTCGCCGACAATTGGTTGAAGCTCATCGACTAAATTGTCTAGCATCACACTACTTATTTGAACGTCATTATCCTCAACATATTTTAATACTGGTAGTGCGCCAATCGCGTAAATTAAACCCGCTAATGTTGCTTGGCCTGCGGCTAAATGTGAATGTTGCCTAGCGAGCACATTACAAATACCTGCGACCTCAGTACTGCGCTGCCATGTTGCGCGCATACGTGTGTCAATCATTTCTGAAGTTGCCTGAAACATCTGTTCCATAACAAGGCCAGTTGCTAAATTACTAGTGTATTGCATTCCAAGGCGATTAACGGCCATGTTTAAGTTTGTAATTTCGTTAGCGCCACGAAAAAGAGGGCTATTACTTACTTTCAGCAAGCGAGCGGAAAGTGCGGTGTCCTTGTTAATGACCTCAATTAGATCAAATAAACTCGAATCTTCACTTTCGGTGATTTCTCTTACATCGAGAGCAATTTCTGGCAATGTAGGTAAAACAATTGAATCATTCTCGATCGCGTCGAGTATGTCTTGTTTAATTTTTTGACCAATATCTGACATTGAATTTAAGCCTCTAATATATCGCAATATCTATTTTGAAATAATATATCTGTTGCTATTAGTTATAGCAGAGGCTTGATGATTTTGTGCGCTTTATTTACAGTGCTTTGTATAAATATTGTGTCTGTAAGATGTTAAGTATCATAATTTATTTGACTAATGTTGAAGGGGGCTTTCTTTTCAGGTGTTAAGTACACTTTTGCATCACTATCAGAATAGCTTGTATTTAGGATTCCTAATGTAACGCTACTTGTCGTATCACTCCAGTGGGAGCGAACAACGACGCCGCACTTTTTGCTGTTTTCATCGTAAATATCTGAGCCAGCTTCCGTTACCTCTTTGGTAGGAGAGGATAATAAATACATCTTCTTTTTTAATTTACCTAAAAATTTCAAGCGGGCAATAATTTCCTGACCGGTGTAGCAGCCTTTTTTGAAGCTAACTGCGCCTAATTCTTGTAAATTTAAATATTGTAAAATGAAATGATCTTGTGTGGCAGAATACAATTCGGGGATGCCTAATTGAGCTTCCAAGGCAAACCAAATTTCTGGGTCCGTATTCGTTGTTAGCTTGTTGAGAGCCTGATCAGAGCTCCAAATTTCGAATAGCGATTGCTCATGAGATATACATGAAATGAATTCAGCGTTGGTTGGTATTAATTGATTTACTCGTATTGGAAGATGTTCTTCATTGCTTTTCAGCGGCGTGTAAGCAAATGCAGATAAGTGCTCTTCTCTTTTAATTTCACATTTGAAAAATACTTTATATTTGCTTAAATTGCTGATGAATAATTCAACAGTACTGCTTTCTAGCCGTATTAAAAATCCATTTTCAATACGAACCATCTTAAAAAGGCCATACATTCGACCCTTAGGTGAATTAACTGTACCAAATTGCAGTGTTTCAACGTTTGTTGCTGTTACATCGCATGTAAACTGACCTTGCAGAAACTTTTCAGCATCGATACCCGTAACCGTCACAAAAGAATAAGGCAGTTGAATAAGAGTGTTAATGTTGTTTGTGATAAGCGAATGTAGTGTCGTATTCATATTATGTTACTCAAACAAGGCTAAATTTTGTGGTGTGGAAGTACCAAATTTTGTCCAAACCCTAAATCGACGAAAATCATTATTATTTTCAACGTTTTGTTTACAAAGTAAAACTATTTTTGTTTTTTTATCTGTCGTAGATGAAAAAACTAAGATACAAACCCAAGGCGTTATGAAGCTATTAGCGGAAATTGTAGTGCGAAAGCGCTGTTTTTTCGTATCCAATAATGTTAATTCTTTTTGATAAATCCTGATGTGAGTAATTGAGTTTTTTAATCTAAGAGAGCCAAATAAGCTGACATAGTAAAAATTAACCCCCCAAGAGATCAGTAGGAGCAAAAGCATTAAACTTAATGGGATGTCTCGCGACCCAATGAGTAATGTGGCAGATAAACAAGCTGCCGTAATGATTGCTGAAAGAAAAAAAGAGGGCTTTAGTTTAAGGTTAATCTGGTCGAACATGTTTAATGATAATGCTAACAATTCTTGCAGTGTCTGGGTCTTCAGGTTTACCGTTGCGCATGAACCAGCTAAATAGATCAGGGTCTTCACATTCTAATAAGTTTTCATATCGTACTTGGTCTTCAGCGGGAAGGTCGTTATAAACTTCTTTAAGAAAAGGGATTAGAATGACATCAAGTTCTAACATTCCTCGGCGACTATGCCAGAACAAACGATTAAATTTAACGTTTTCAGGGTTGTCTGGGCAGTTATTTTTAATGGAGTCAGGCATTATGATGTCCAAAGTGCAATTTTAGGGGGACATATTATAAATGACTGAAGGGGTAGGGCTCAAGGTCGTTGTTATTTTATGCAACTATAAACGATATTATTTATGAGTAGGCTGGTGATCAATAAAATCTACTTTGAGAGCATCGGTTGATGACATGCTCCACATGTCCGCACTTTCTTTTGATTGTGGTGTTATTTCCCCTTTTGATGTTTCCATGGTCTTATTGAGTTTCGAGGAGGTTTTTCTGCTGTATATATATCGCTTCATTTCTACTGCCAGTTATATTAATAAGTAATTATGTAATGTTAGTTATTTTTTTGTATCAATGCATTGAAAGTCACATGGATTTTACCATCTTTAACGTTTATAAAAATTAACCAGAGTTTGAATAATGTATGAATGAGAATATAGACTTATGTAAAAGTAAAAATTCTGGCTACGAAAAACGGGCAGTGGTTAACTGGTTTGTTTATATTGTAAGAACTTATTGCAACACACTTTATACAGGTATCTCGACCGATGTTGATCGAAGGTTCAGCGAACATCTAGCCTGTTTTAATGGTGTATCAAAGAAAGGTGCCAAATATTTTCGCGGGCGAAAACCTAAAGAAGTAGTTTATACTGAATTGTGTGAAGATAGATCTACTGCGTCAAAGCGAGAGTGCGAAATAAAAAGAATGAGTACAATGGCTAAAAAAAATCTAATCAGGTGAGTATCAATAAAACCATTAGTTTTTAGGGTTTGAATGTATTCGATTAAGCTTCGTAGAGCTAAGCAGAAATAGCAAAAAGAAAAGGATCTTAGCGATGTAAAAGCAAGCTAAGACCCATCTTTGTAGTGATATTAACGTTTAGGTAAAATATCTTTTAATTTAGCATGCATCTCAAGAATTGAATTTTCAGTTGTTTCCCAATTAATACAAGCATCCGTTACTGAAACGCCATATTTAAGCTCTGATAAATCTTTCGGTATAGATTGGTTTCCAAAATTTAAATTACTTTCAACCATAATACCGACAATTGACTTATTACCTTCAAGTACTTGGTTGCTTACATCTTGAATTACCAGAGGCTGAAGTCCGGCATCTTTGTTTGAATTAGCATGGCTACAATCAATCATAATATTTTTAGTAAGCTTTGCTTTTTCAAGTTCTTGTTCACATATTGCAACGCTAACTGAATCGTAATTCGTTTTACCGCCACCACCACGTAACACTACGTGAGCATTAGGGTTTCCTTTTGTGCGAACAATAGCAACTTGACCTTCTCGGTTTATACCCAGAAAACTATGTGGGTGGGATACTGAATTTAGGGCATTCATCGCGACACCTAAGCCACCATCAGTACCGTTTTTAAAGCCGATGGCAACAGATAGACCGCTACTCATTTCACGGTGCGTTTGTGATTCTGTCGTACGTGCACCAATTGCAGACCATGAAATTGTATCTTGTAGGTACTGCGGGGAAATAGGATCAAGCGCTTCTGTTGCTGTAGGTAGGCCTATTTCAGCAATATCTAATAAGAGCTTTCGTCCGATATGTAAACCTTCTTGTATATCAAAAGAATCATTTAAATGAGGGTCATTAATAAGACCTTTCCAGCCTACTGTTGTACGCGGCTTTTCAAAATAAACCCGCATTACCAAATAAAGCGTATCGCTTACTTTGTCTGATAAAGCTTTTAGCTTTAGTGCATATTCTTTTGCAGCTTCTACATCATGAATAGAGCAGGGCCCAACAACTATAAATATTCGGTGATCTTTACGAGCCAAAATATTATTGATTGTATTACGACCGTCTGTGATTGTTTTTTGCGACTGTTCCGTTAGAGGTATGTCAGCTTTTAACTGTTCTGGCGTGATTAATACTTCTTGTGATGAAACATTTACATTATCTAGCGAGTTTGTCATTTTTTATACTCATAGAACCTATTGAAATGTGTTCTATGTTGCTGCATTGCAGGCGTTAATGCAATGGCTCAATACAGGACATTTTCATAAAAAAATATATATTTACCTTTCAAATCCTAGATTGAATCTATACTAATTTGGTAGATGATATTTTTGGCTAAAAATAGGCCGAATAGAATGACAAATCTGGATTAAATCTTGAATCAACGTGTAGATATTGCCAACAACGACTTAAATGCCATTCATACTATCGCAAAGCAGCTTCGTGTACCTGAATTAAGTTATCGAATGGCTAATACGGATGAACTGTCCGGTGAGGTACAGTCTTTCTTTCGAAATTTGACGTATGTGCCATCTGACGATAAGACTGAATCGGTGTTAAAAAATTTAACACGGACTTTAGGTAAAACGGCTTTACCTGTCACCTTAAATAACTTCGCTTTTATTTCTGATCGAATTTTTGATGTATGGGGGCGAAAAAATAGACTGAGTGATGATATTAACGCTATCGTAAAAACTTGGCGTCATCCCTTTTTAAAAGTAATGCATCAAAGTAGCAACTTAGCTTTGACCACGTTGTTTATTGAGTTAGTTGATCGTATATCTATTGACACCTTAGGGTGGGAGCCACGACCTGAAAGATCAAAACGAATTATCTTGGATGAGCTTAATAGCATCAGCACACTGCTATTTCAATTAGATTGCCAGGATGCGCAATCCCTAAATTCATTATTGGCTAGATGGCAGAGTTTTACTGAAAAGCAGTCCAGTAAGGCATTAAAAGTCGTTCAACGACTTAAAGTGTTAGAGGCTCGGACATCTTGGGATGAATATTGCGAGTTGTATGCAAAAACATATCTGAATACATTATTTTCAGATCAACTTATTACCGAATCGCTACAGAAATTTTTATCAGATTTATGGGTGAAAGTGCTCGCTCAAAGCATTGAAAAACAACTAAACCCTCAAATAAATGAAGCAATACAAACACTAACCGCAAAAATTAAAGCGGTTTTTTGCACAAAAGGGAAGGCCGCTTTTAAGTGGGTGGAGAACTTGCTAGAAGATATGCAGGCTGAGTGTGTTAAGCATAATGTCAATGTAGATGATCAAGTGTGGCAAGGGGTTCAGGCTGACCTTGTTAATATTCTACAAGGGAGTTTAGTCGAAGAGAGTCAGTTTATGCTCTGTAATGGACATAAAGAGTGGTCTAAGCCAATGGAGGTGGAGTTAAATAATCGTGTTGTTGAAGGACAGTGGTTTTATTTAGTAAAAGACTCTGTTATGAGTCGAGAGCAGGTTGTTGCTATTTTTCCTGAAACTCAAGAGGTTCTTTTTTGTAACTATCTGGGTATAAAATCTAAGCGCCGGACCTATACCGAATTAAATCTGGCTCTGAGCACTCAGATACTAAAGCCGTTGGTCGCCGACTCAAGCTTTCAGGAGGTTGTACAAAAAACAAGTGCAGGCCTGTTAAAAGTTGCGCTAACGCAAAAGAAAGCAAGAGTGATTGCCGCTCAGAAAGCTCAGAAAGAAGCAGAATACTTGTTGTTAGAAAAAGAACGGGCTGAAAAAAATGCAAAAATTAAAGCCGAAGAAATAGCGGAACAAGCAAAGCAAACTTTAAAGAAACGCATTGATAAACAACGAGCAGAACAAGAGCATGCAGCGCTAATACAGGTTACTAACTGCAAACTAGGTGCTTGGATCTCTGTAAATCAAGATGATGAGCAGGATAATAAATCCCAGCGCTTCAAGCTCGTTGTAAAATTTGCAGCGAGTAATAAGTTTATTTTTGTTGATAAACTTGGGGTAAAGAAACTTGAGTACACCGAAGCTACCTTAGTCGAAGGAATTATGAATAAGGATATTGAAATAGTCAGTGATGGTGTAGAGTTTGAAGAGAGTTTAGAGCGTGTTGTAAGTCGTTTACGAGAGTCTAAATAATGGGGCAATTTTAGTGAAAGATGATGATTTAGGTCGGTTCTTCAATGTCGATGAGCGCCGTGAAGAGGCTCGTTTAAATATGGGGGCTGAAATCTATATTGAAACGGTTTCGCAGGAGCCTGGCGAGGGTAAGCCTTCTGTGGTGCTTAAGTGTGAGAGTGTTGATTTGTCAGCGAATGGGCTTCAAGTGCTAGTATACGAAGCACTTGTAGTGGGAGCCATTCATACATTGCTAATTGAATTTGATACACATGAAAAGCCTTTCAAATTAATCGCTGAAGTGCGCTGGGTAAAGCCTCATGCGCAAGGTTATTTGATCGGGTTATCATTATATGACTCTGAGGGTACAGAGATTATTGACTGGAAGTTTATGATGGCAAAAAGTTTAAATTAAGCATGTTTTAACTTTAGTCGCCGTAGTACCAGGAATGACTCTCTATTCTGGAGAGTCTTCCATTAGTACCTCTTCACCTTCTTGATCTGAAAGACTGTCTTCGGTCTTATCGGGTGCATTATTTCCAAATAATGCGTCTCTATCAAACTCTTCGGCAGCTTCGCTAACGGTAAATGAGCCACCTATACCTAGGCCTTCAATGCTGGGTAATGGTTCATTTGTGAAAAATGCGATCGCGTCAGCCACGCTTTCTGCTGGTAATTCTTCCATTAAAACATGTCCCGCAAGCGGGTAATTTACGAGCAAGGAGTCACTGATATCTTCTTCCCAGCGAGAAGCGTGTTCGATTGAACCCCATGAATCTTTTTTACCCCACATTAAAAGTGTTGGGGTAACAATATCGCTCATGTCAAACAGCATGCCATGTTCCATTAGTTGGCGAACACGCAACAGTTGGTAAACATTTGCTTTATGGGCTCCTTCACTTTGAGCTAAGTGTATAGATCGGTCAAGATTGACACGTTTAATGTTTTCAGAACTACCGTAAAAGTCATCGATAATGGTAGAGATAACGGTAGCAGGCTGGATGTATTTATTGAAGACATCCATTCCCGAAGTGGTGACGTAGTTAAGAATCCAGGGAATATCCTGTTGAAAGCCAAGCGGGCTTATTAATACTAGCTTATCTAATTTCTGTGGGTGTTCTAGTGCGTATAATGAAGCTAGGTAACCGCCATAAGAGCTACCTACCAGTGAAAACTTATCGAGTTTAAGGTCTTCAATGAAAAATTCAAACGTGTGCTGAATATAATGTAATGTTAAGTTATCTGCGCAGGTATCCCTAGGGTCTTTGATGCAATGTGGCGCACTGGTTAAACCAGATCCGGGAAGGTCAATAGCGATAACCCGGAAGTCCTGACTTAAGGTTTCAATCCATTTATCCCAGGTATGTAAAGATGAAATTTCGCCATGCAACAATACTACAACGGGGCCTTCGCCAATATCTCTATAATGGATAGGTGAACCAAAGTCATTTTCTATCCATTTTGAATCTGGGTAGCTATATTTACTTCGGATATACCAATCGGGAAGTTCAGAAAATCCTAAAAAACTGGTTAAAGACGTCGCGGATTTTGATGCGCCGCCTATATTTGTGCAGGCTGTGAGTGTTAATACAGTTACAATTGAAAGCAGCGTAAAAAGCAGACGTATCACTATAAAATATCCATCATTAAATTTGAACGTCTAAAGAGACCTGAAAAAGAGTGTTAATATTATGGAGTTAATACTAACAGTAACTATGTGTAGGATTCAGTGACACAGTACAAATATCAAGGCCTTTTTTGAAATACTCAAAACTATTCATCGTCAAAAGCGCGTGCTGCAGTTGTATTGTAGCCGCCGTCTACAAATAAAATTTCCCCACTGATGCCACTTGCCAAATCTGAGCATAAGAAAGCTGCGGCATTACCTACCTCTTCAATAGTAACATTACGACGTAATGGTGTTTGTTTTTCATTTTCCGCTAGCATCTTTCTAAAATTCTTGATGCCGGAAGCGGCGAGTGTTCGAATAGGGCCTGCTGAAATTGCATTCACGCGTATGCCTTCAGGCCCAAGACTACTGGCCATATATTTAACGTTAGCCTCTAAGCTGGCTTTAGCTAAGCCCATTACATTGTAATTCGGCATCGTTCTCTCTGCCCCTAGATAAGATAGTGTGAGCAATGAGCCATTTCTGCCAGCCATTAATTTTCGGCCAGCTTTGGCAAGCGCAACAAAACTGTATGAACTGATATCGTGAGCTATTTTGAAACCTTCTCGTGTGGTGACATCGACATAATCGCCATTCAATTCATGACTTGGCGCAAAGCCAACAGAATGGATAATGATATCAATGCCGTCCCATACTTTAGCTAGCTCTTCAAATACTTGCTCAATTTCGTTATCGCTAGAAACATCACAAGGTAAAATAATAGACGAACCCCATTCTGCCCCAAATTTTTCAACTCGAGGTTTAAGTTTTTCGTTTTGGTAGGTTAAGGCAATATCGGCGCCTTCTCGATGAAAGGCACTTGCAATGCCGGAGGCAATTGATAATTTGCTGGCAACGCCAACAATCAGAACTTTCTTACCCGCTAAAAAACCCATATATTGTGTTCCTGATTTGTATCTAAATGCTAGGAGGCTGTTGGATTTAAGCGTTCGTTACGAAAAATCGATAGATCGAGCTAGATTTTTTGATCAATTGAGGCAAATAGTTGTTCTATTCAACGAGATTGATCGGAAAATATGGCCGACATAGCGGTTTTGCCGTAGAACAGTCTTAAATTCGACAGCCTCCTAGTCAAAGATTAGCATTTGAAGCGACTTTTTTATGAATAAAAATAGGCCGCTTCTAATAAATTTTTTGTATATTCTTTTTTAGGGTTTGAAAACAAGGACGCGCAGTCTGACTGCTCGACTACTTCACCTCGCTTCATTACAAGCACTTGATGGCTTAATGCTTTTACCACGGCTAAATCGTGGCTGATAAAGATATAAGCAATATTATATTTTCGTTGTAAGCTTCTTAGTAATTCAACTACTTGTACCTGAACGGTTCGATCTAAGGCTGAAGTTGGCTCATCTAAAATAATCAGTTTTGGTTTAAGCACCAGAGCGCGAGCGATTGCAATGCGTTGTCGCTGCCCGCCTGAGAACTCATGAGGATATCGATGGCGTGTTTCAGGATCAAGTTCTACTTCTTTTAAAACGTCTATGATTTGTTTTTCGCGTTCACTTTCAGAGCCAATATCATGAATTTTTAAGCCTTCTTCAATAATTTGAAAAATTGACATTCGTGGACTTAAGCTACCATAGGGATCTTGAAAAACGATTTGTATTTCTTTGCGAAAAGGTCGAAAAGCGGCTTGATCAAATTGATGGATTGCTTGGCCTTGAAAATGAACTTCACCATGGCTTTGTAACAACTTTAAAATGGCGAGGCCAAAGGTGGTTTTTCCGCTGCCGCTTTCACCAACAATACCGAGTGTTTCACCTTCACGTACTTGAATGCTGACATCGTTTGCAGCCTTCAGGTAGTTCGTTGTTTTGCCCCAAAAGTTAGTTTTAGTCGGAAACCAGACGTTTAACTTTTCTGTCGATAAAATTATTGATGCATCTGATTTGAGTGGTGCTGGTGAGCCAGTCGGGTCTGATTCAATTAATTTTCGTGTATAGCTTTCCGCGGGGCTGTTGAAAATTTGTTCGCACGGGCCTTGTTCTACAATATTCCCATTGCGCATCACAATCACATCATCAGCGTAATGCTTAACGACATTTAAATCGTGTGAAATTAAAATAACGGCCATGCCTAATTTTGACTGTAGCGATTTAATTAACTCTAACACTTGTTTCTGAACGGTTACATCGAGTGCCGTTGTTGGTTCATCTGCGATGAGAATATCAGGTTCATTTGCCAGAGCCATTGCAATCATTACACGTTGCTTTTGGCCGCCAGATAACTGGTGAGGATAGGCATCTAATCGCTCTGAGGGGCTTGGGATACCAACAAGTTCTAGTAGTTCTATCACACGTGCTTTACATTCGGCAGTGGGTAGCTTTTTGTTATGAAGTAATAATGATTCACTGATTTGTTTTTCGATGTTATGTAGCGGGTTTAGCGAAGTCATCGGCTCTTGAAAAATCATACCAATGTGAGCGCCTCTCACGCCGCGTATATCAGCTTCTGAAATGCGTAGTAAGTCTTTGTTTTGAAATATTATCTCGCCTTTAGGGTGAAAGGCAGTATCTTTAGGAAGTAGTCTCAATATTGATTGGGCAGAGACTGACTTACCTGAACCACTTTCACCAACAATTGCTAAGGTTTTTCCTTTGCAAACATCAAAGCTGATATTTTCAGCGGCGGTAATAATGGAACCGTTTTGATTAAAGCAAACGGTGAGATCTTTTATCTCAAGGATTGGCTTTTGAATATTTTTGGTCATAACTTACATTTTCCTTGGGTCAAAAGCATCACGGACAGCTTCGCCAATGAAAACCAGTAAAGAAAGCATTAATGCGAGCACGATAAATGCTGATGCGCCTAACCAGGGAGCATGTAAGTTAGCTTTTCCTTGAGCAATTAGTTCACCAAGAGAGGGTGAGCCAGGTGGTAAGCCAAAGCCAAGAAAGTCGAGCGAAGTAAGTGTGGTAATTGAACCCGTCAAAATGAAAGGCATGAAGGTGAGTGTCGCGACCATCGCGTTGGGAAGCATGTGATTAAACATAATTCCTTTATTATCCAAGCCTAAAGCGCGTGCTGCGCGCACATACTCAAGGTTTCTTGCGCGTAAAAATTCGGCACGCACAACATCAACCAACCCCATCCAACTAAACATCAGCATAATGCCTAACAACCACCAAAAATTTGGCGTAATAAAACTAGTCATAATGATTAATAGGAACAATACAGGTAAGCCCGACCAAATTTCTATAAAGCGTTGGCCGATTAAATCGATTTTTCCACCATAAAATCCCTGGATAGCGCCAATCAGAACGCCCGCAATTGAACTAAAAATAGTTAATGAAAGACCAAATAACACGGAAATACGAAAACCATATAATAGTCTAGCGACGACATCTCGGGCTTGGTCATCACTCCCTAACCAGTTTTCAGCGGAAGGAGGTGCGGGTGCCGGTACGGGTAAGTTGTAATTGATCGTGTCGTAGCTGTATCGAACCAGAGGCCATAGCATCCAGCCCTTAGCATTGATCAACTCAGCAATATATTCATCGCGATAATCGGTTTCAGTTTCAAAATCGCCACCAAATGTCGTTTCAGGGTAAATGTTCAATACAGGGGTGTACAACTGATTATCATAATAAATTACAATCGGTTTATCGTTTGCAATAAACTCTGCAAAGAGAGAAATTACGAATAAAAAAGAAAATACGATGAGCGAATAATAGCCGCGCTTATTCTTTTTAAAATTGCTCAGCCGTCGCTGGTTGAGGGGCGTCCATGTTTGGGTTTTAAAGAGTTTTGCGATCAAAATATTCATCAGTGCTCCCTGCTTGCAAAGTCAATTCTAGGGTCAATAATGACATAGGTTAAATCACTGATTAATTTTAAAAATAAGCCCATCAAGGTAAAAACAAATAGAGTACCAAACATAACGGGGTAGTCACGATTTAAGACGGCTTCAAAACCTAAAAGCCCCAAACCATCTAAAGAGAAAATGACTTCAATTAACATGGAGCCGGTAAAGAAAATTCCAATTAAAGCACTTGGCATGCCCGCGATAACGATGAGCATGGCATTACGAAAAACATGGCTATATAAAATTTTATTATCCGTCAGACCTTTTGCGCGTGCAGTCGTGACATACTGCTTATTGATTTCATCTAAAAAGGAATTTTTAGTCAGCATGGTTAGTGTTGCGAAACCTCCAATAACCAGTGCGGTAACAGGTAATACTAAATGCCAAGCATAATCGAGCATTTGGTTGGTGATCGACATTGTTTCAAAATCTGTAGACGTTAAGCCTCTTAGCGGGAACCAGTCTAAATAGCTTCCGCCTGCAAATATGACAATTAATATAACGCCAAATAGAAAACCAGGGATGGCATAGCCGATGACAATGACACTGCTGGTCCATAAATCGAAACTTGACCCATCTTTAATGGCTTTTTTAATACCAAGTGGGATCGAGATTAAATAAATAATAAGCGTAGACCAAAGACCGAGAGAAATTGAGACCGGCATTTTCTCTAAAACGAGCTCCGTTACTTTTTTATCTCTGAAAAAACTCTCGCCAAAATCAAAAACGGCGTAGTTCTTTATCATGATAAAAAAGCGTTCGTAAGCGGGTTTATCAAAACCATAAAGTTTTTCAATACGCGTTACCAGTTCGGGGTCTAAGCCTTGAGCACCACGGTATTTTGATGATGAACTTGATGAGCCAGCTGAAGAGGGGCTGTTACTAGATACTTCAGAACTACTGCCACCTAGGCGAGATTGAACGTCGGAATCTATGCCTTGAATTTGCGCCAGCATACGTTCAACCGGTCCACCAGGGGCCGCTTGAACTATGACAAAATTCAGCAACATGATGCCTAAAAGGGTAGGTATCATGAGTAACAAACGTCTTAAAATATAGGCACTCATAACGCTTTGTCTAATCCGTTCTGCTTAAACCACCATGTATCAATTGAAACACCCGACTTCGGTGAAACTGAAGGTTTAGTTAAGCGTTTTGTATAAGCAATACGTTGAATAGGGTTAAACCAGTTTGGAATCACGTAATGACCAGATAGAAGTACTCGATCTAGAACTCGAGTACGATTGATTAATGATTCACGGTCGGGTGCAGCAACTACTAGATCAATTATCTGGTCAATAACCGGGTTTTGAATCCCAGATAAATTCCGTGAACCCGGGGTGTTCGCTTTAGAGGAATGCCAATATTCCCGTTGCTCATTACCCGGAGAGTTTGACTGGCCAATGCTTGAAACCATCACGTCAAAATCAAAGGCTCGACGACGGTTGATATACTGAGAGGTATCAACCACACGAATACTTGCTTTAATACCAAGCTTTTGAAGGTTTTTGATAAATGGCAGTACGATACGCTCAAAATCTTTGCTCGCGATCAGAAACTCAAACTCAAATACTTTTCCTGTTTCAGTATGTGTAAGTTGATTGTTTTTAACCGACCATCCTGCCGACTTAAGCATCTTTATCGCCGTACGTAAATTTTTCCGTAGGCTGTTTGGTGCATCGGTGTTTGGAACAGAGTAGGCGTTCTCAAAAACACTCGACGGTAGTTTAGATTTGAATGGCTCAAGAATTTTTAACTCCTCAGGAGAAGGTAGGCCAGAAGAGGCTAGCTCAGAGTTTTCAAAATAACTTTGATTACGCGCATACTGACCATTGAATAGGTTTTTGTTGGTCCATTCAAAATCAAATGCATAGGCAAGTGCCTCACGGACTTTAGGGTCTTTAAATATTTCGCGACGCGTATTAATGATAAATGCCTGCATACCTGCCGGCATTTGATGCTTAACTTCTTCTTTAATTAACTCACCCGAATCGAACTTTTTTCCGACATAAGAGTTTGCCCAGTTTCTAGCGGTTCGTTCAACGCGATAATCATACTCACCGGCTTTAAAGGCTTCAAGCGCAACGGTATTATCTTTGTAATATTCAAAAACGATTTCATCAAAGTTATATCGACCTTGATTAATTGGGAGGTCTTTCGCCCAGTAGTTTTGATTTCTGATGTAGGTAATCGACCTTCCTGGCTGGAAGTCCTTAATTTTATAAGGCCCATTTCCTAAAGGGGAGGTCAGAGAGGCGCGACCAAAATCGTTTTTTGTCCAATAACTTTTAGAAAATACAGGCATTTGCCCCAGTATAAGCGGGAGTTCCTTGTTTTCATTGGTTGAGAAAATAAATTGAATCGTATGTTTGTTAATAATGTTTACGGATGCCACGTCGGCGTAGTAGGCATTAAAAAAAGGTTGTGCTTTTTCATGTGTGGTAAGCGCCGTAAAGCTAAATTCTACATCGTCAGCAGTGATGTCTGAGCCGTCATCAAATTTTGCTTTTGGGTTAATATTGAAAGTAACGGAAGAACGGTCTTCAGGGACTACAACCGACTCGGCGATTAAACCATATTCACTAAAGGCTTCATCTTCCGCACCTTCAGTTAAGTGCTGATATAAATACCCTAAACCCGCAGCTGAGTTACCTTTGATAATATAAGGGTTGAAACTATCGAAGTTATCACCCACGATGCCGAGCCTTAATGTGCCGCCTTTTAAAGCATTAGGATCGGTGTAATCAAAATGACTAAAACCAGGGCTGTACTTAAGTTGGCCATGCATAGCAATGCCATGCTGTGGTGTCGCGAATAGGTTGGCACTAAAGCACAAGGCGAAGACTAAAACTAACAAAGGGCGTGAAAACATAAAGGTATCATTTTTTTAATTGTGGTTTAAATTAAGCCAAAGCTTAAATAAGTGAAAAGATCCTAAAGCTAAATAGCAGTATCGTCTATAGATTTAACAATTATTATCATTAACCTAACAAGACTGTCATTATCTTATTATTAGTGCAGCTTAGTTTTTTCAATTTGGCAACGTTTACAGCGATAAAGTGTGACTAATTGGCCTTGTTTAACGTCAAATTTCGATTTTGTAACGATTTCCCATTTATGGAAACCATTCCTGCAAAGTGTTTTGCCTTTATGCTTTTCTTTCAGTGAAGGCTTTTTAAAAGGGATGACGTTCGACATGATGGTTTCCGAGGGGTAAAAAAAAAGATATTATCACGTGCACTTTACACACTAAAAACTAAAATTAAGAAGTATTTAGATGCTCCCTAAACATTACCGCAACCGTTATGCCCTGATCATTGTCTTGAGTCTTTTGATTCATGCGGTGATAGTTGGCGTATTGTTGTGGGGAATACCTGATCAAGAGGAAAAACCCAAGAAGAAGTCGGTCGTTGTAAAGTTAAAACATATTGATCAAACCGAAAAGAAAACAGAACCGAAGAAAGCGGAATCGAAGAAAGCGGAATCGAAGAAAGCGGAATCGAAGAAAGCTGATAAGAAAGCGGAATCGAAGAAAGCTGATAAGAAAGCGGAATCGAAGAAAGCTGATAAGAAAGCGGAACCGAAGAAAGCTGATAAGAAAGCGGAACCGAAGAAAGCTGATAAGAAAGCAGAACCGAAGAAAGCTGATAATAAAGCGGAACCGAAGAAAGCTGATAAGAAAGCAGAACCGAAGAAAGCAGAACCGAAGAAAGCGGAACCGAAGAAAGCAGAACCGAAGAAAGCAGAACCGAAGAAAGCAGAACCGAAGAAAGCAGAACCGAAGAAAGCAGAACCGAAGAAAGCAGAACCGAAGA